>Ga0209636_10000880_pt1 | contig 29809 bp, 29 predicted proteins | sample DeeMarSWOR152_54_FD_187464 | JGI IMG/M metagenome (GOLD analysis project Ga0209636, IMG submission 187464) | Marine sediment microbial communities from White Oak River estuary, North Carolina - WOR-1-52-54 (SPAdes) (version 2) | ecosystem: Environmental > Aquatic > Marine > Intertidal zone >...
AGCATAGTCTTCATCTTGGCATACGACAAATCTGCAGACATCTTCGCAAAGCCTATGCCGTCACTCCTCTTGATGTCAGCCGTTCCTATATTTGAGGTCATGATGACAACCGTATTCTTGAAATCAATCTTTCGTCCATAAGAGTCTGTGAGTTGGCCATCTTCGAGAATTTGCAGGAGAATATTAAATACATCAGGATGAGCCTTTTCGATTTCATCAAAGAGCACAACGGAATAGGGTTTTCTCTTTATCTTCTCAGTAAGTTGCCCACCTGCCTCGTAACCCACATAGCCTGGAGGAGCACCGATAAGTCTCGATACATTGAATTTTTCCATATATTCTGACATGTCGAACGTGATCAATGAATTTATGTCGGTAAATAGAAATTCTGCAAGACGCCTCGCGAGTTCAGTCTTGCCTACTCCTGTTGGCCCGAGGAAGATGAAAGAACCAATGGGACGTCTTGGATCTTTGACACCCGCCCTGCTTCGCCTTACTGCCTTTGCAATCGCGGCTATTGCTTCGTCCTGACCGACAATCTTCTTTCTTAATTCCTCTTCCATCTTGAGCAGTCGTTTTGATTCTTTCTCTTCGATCTTAGAAACCGGAATGCCGGTCCATCTGGATACCACAAAGGCAATATCTTCTTCCACCACCTGGGGTCGAGGGAGACCGGTATCAGTTCTCAGGCTCGCGACTTTTTCTACCAATTTTTGCTGTTCATCACGCAACTGCGCTGCCTCTTCAAAATTCTGTTCTGCGACCATTTTTTCCTTTTTCAATCTGATTGCATCGAGTCTATCCTGGAGAGCCATCCGTTCGTCATTTCGAACCACCTTGGTGAGTTTTACTTTAGCACCCGCTTCATCAATGACGTCTATTGCCTTATCAGGTAGGAAACGATCTGTTATATATCGATTTGACAACCGCGCCGCTGCCTCTAAGGATTCATCAGTATACTCTACACGGTGGTGATTCTCGTACTTGCTTCTCAATCCTTGAAGAATGTTGATAGTCTCCTGTACTGTCGGTGGATTAACGATGATGGGCTGAAATCTCCGCTCCAGTGCACCATTCTTTTCAATATATCTTCGATAATCTTCAAGCGTTGTGGCACCAACACATTGGAGTTCGCCTCGTGCAAGGGCGGGTTTTAACATGTTTGAGGCATCGATTGCCCCTTCTGCGGCACCCGCACCAACAATTGTGTGAAGTTCATCAATAAATACAATAATGTTATTATTCTTTCTAACTTCATTTATAACTGCCTTTAATCTCTCTTCAAATTGCCCGCGATATTTAGTCCCCGCAACAATAGAAGCCATATCGAGGGCAACAACTCGTACGTTCTTGAGAGAATCTGGCACATTACCCGCTACAATATCCTGAGCAAGGCCTTCCACTATGGCTGTCTTGCCGACGCCGGCTTCTCCTATGAGAACTGGATTGTTCTTTTTACGGCGTGATAACACCTGAATAACACGTTCTATTTCCTTTTCACGGCCAATTATTGGGTCGAGCTTCTCTTCTCTTGCGAGCTCTGTCAGGTCTCTTGAAAAGAGATCGAGTGCTGACCCCCGTGGTTTTGCCTTTGTCTTGCCAGATACAACGCCCTCTGGTCTTAAAAGCTGGATAATTTCATTTCTAACTGTTTGGTAATCCATGCCTACAGATTCAAGTATCTGGGCACCAAGACTGCCCTCTGTACGGATGATTCCCAAGAGGAGGTGTTCGGTACCGACATAGGAATGTCCGAAATTTTTGGCTTCTTCCATTGCGTAGTTTAGACATAGCCTCGCCTCATTACTGAGCGGAACATCTATTTTGCTGCCACTCCCAAGCCTTATAGAATGTTCAATACTCTTACGCAGCTCATTCAACTCAACGCCGAGGTTTATGAGAACCATGGCACCAACACCTTCTGCTTCTTTGATCATTGCCAAGAGGAGATGTTCGGTACCAATGAAACTCTGCTTGAATCTCCGTGCCTCCTCGCGCGCAAGGTGCAATATCTTTCTTACTCTCTCAGTAAATCTTTCCTGCAAGTAGTCCTCCTTTTATATAGATATTTTAGTCAGAATAGCATTTTTGTCAAGATATTTCATTAAAAAATATCACCCTAATCCAGCTATTTATTAGACACCTTCGCAGATTAATGGTAAACTACCTTGTCTTATGGAGAAGCCCATGGCGTCTCATGAAGAGCTGCACTCACCGTGGCTTCGGCAAGCACCTGATTGACATCAAGGAGCGGTACCGCGATATCGGCCTGCGTTATTGAGAGAGGAATCTCTGTACAGGCAGCGATAATCATCTGTGCGCCTTTTCTCACCAAACCCTCTGAGGCACGCGCAAAATATGGTTTCAGTCCTCTTGGCTCTTCACCCATCTTTATGCGATAGATCCCTTTCATCACGAATCTCTGCTGTGCAGTCTCTGACGGGTAGATGACGCTGTAGCCCTCTCGACAGAAGATATTATCGAATATTTTTGCCTTTATTGTACCGGTGGTAGTGAGCATCCCTATGTTCTTGACAGATCTTCCTTTTTTCTTGACTCGCTTAAAGGTGACGTCCAACAAGCTGAGAAGCGGTGTCTGAATAACATCTTCTATTTCTTTTAACCAGACATGAGCAGTGACGCATGGAATCACAATAAAATCGACACCGACCTGTTCAAGCATCTTTGCTGACTTCACGATCTCTGGCACAGGGCTCTCTTTTTTATTCAGAATCGCATCAGTACGATCGGGGATTTGAGGATTCATGATAATCATCATTTTAAGATGTTCCTGGTCTTTTTTGGCAGGAGTCAATGAAACAAGCTTGTGGACAAAATCGACAGTCGCCTGAGGGCCCATTCCGCCGATGATACCAACTACCTTCATGAAAGCTACTATTCAAGGACCTTCTGAAGTTTATCCCTCAGCATCTTATTTTCTGCATTATACTTCAGTGCTTTTTGGTATGCATCTTTGGCGTGGTCGATATCATCCAGTTTTATATAGATATCACCCAGATGTTCTAGTATCACTGCATCTTCAACAATCGCGGCTGCCCTTTTCACATCTGTAAGTGCTTCTGCGTATTTCTCCATTTGGTAAAGTACCCATCCACGAGAATCAAGATAGTACCCATTATTCTCTTCAAGAGAAAGTGCCTTATTTATCAATTCAAGCGCGTAGTCGAGACTGTCATTACGTTCTGCATAAGTGTAGCCAACGTAATTAAAGGCTTCAGCATTTGTGGTGTCCAATGCAATGATTTTTTGAAACGTCATGAATGCCTCGTCTTTTCTCTCGATTCTGTCGCAGAGGTGTGCCAGTGCTTCTAATGTTGCAAGATTTTCGTGATCTTCGCTCAATGATTTGTGGTAATAGAAGTATGCCCGACTGTACTGCTCTTCCATTTCGGCTACAACACCGAGTAGATAGTAGATCTGTACCATGTCAGCACCGTGGTGTGCAGCCTCTGTGAATGCATATTCCGCTGTTCTAAAATCCCTTTTTTCAATGGCAATGAATCCCAGATACACCCACAGTTCAACAAAATAAGGGTCGATCCTAATGGCTTGTTTGATCTCCTTGAGTGCTGCTTCGTAGTCACCTTGTTCAAGATATATTCTCCCAATGTAAAACATGGAATAGGTGTCTTTTGGATCAATCTTTGAGACAATCATGAACTCATCTAATGCCTCGCGGAGCATGCCAATCTTATACAGTGCATAGCCAAGGCTTTTCCTGATGTAGCTATCTTTATAATCATGGTCTAAGATTTCTACCGCAATCTCAATGATTTTTTCATATTGTTCTGTGTCCGTGCAGAGTTCAATGATTCGCCTGCCAACGGTGAGAATCAAGGTATCCTCACGGAGTGCTTTTTCGTAGTAGAATAGTGCAGAATCCTTTAGGTTCAAAAGATCATAGACAGTACCAATGCCAACAAGCGCCGTGGTATTCAATGTGTCGAGTTCATAACTTTGTTGGTAATACTCAATTGCAGACTTATGATCATTCATTTTGACGGCGAGCGTTGCCAGTCTTAGGAAAATGTCAGATGTCTTCAGACTGTCTGGCATATCCATAAGCACGTCACGAGCCTCTTGTGTATCACCAATTCCCTCGTAAAGTAATGAGAGGCTCGTAGACACATCAATGTCTACAGGCCCTCTTTGCAGGTATTTTTCATAGCTCTGTATTGCTGCCATGAATTCACCTTTTCCAATATGACCAATTGCAAGAGTATGATACATTTCAATCATTTCAGGCCACCGTGATAGCCCTTTGGAGGCGATGTCTATCCCTTCGTCAAACTGCCGTATTTTGTAAAAAGCATTTGCCAATGAGATGTAAATCTCGGGCGATTCTGGATTGATCTGCATAGCTCTCTGATAATATACAATTGCTTCTTCTATTTTATTATCGAATTCTAGCTGACAACCAACACTAAATAGTTCATAAGGTGTTTCGCTCTGAGAGAAGAGCAGTACGCCTATTAAAATTCTATAAATAGTGATAAGAGCCATAATTTATCAGGGTTCTTTATTGGGTCATTATTCCATATGTGATAGTCTAATCCTAACCCAATCTGTCTGCTATTGTTTCTGTAATAGGTATTGATCCTGAGTACGTGCTGATGGTAAAAACATGTGTCACCTCTTATTATGTAGAAACGGGGATCAACATTCACACCAAAACTTTTTTTCCTCAACACGTTGAATGCCGCTTGGAACACCATCTCGTAATTGTAATCCGCGCCAGAATTGATGACCCATCCGTGATAATACCAGTGCGGATAGATTCCTAACTCAGTACTCCATAAGAATCTTTTTAACGTTTTGAGACGTTTTGAACGATGGTAATGAGCATCTGCGAACTGGAGTGCGAAACGATTGAATACCGGAGTACCTTCGATATCGATGTCAATATCATGGATGCAATCATGCACAAATGAACCAGAAAAGACCAAGGCTGTAGTTATGTAATCGATACCACCAGAAATGTAATAGTGGGCACGCCGCGGATCGAGTGAGATACCGCCCTCTTGCTCTGCCAAATCCAGGTCGTCACGATAACGCACGAACAAAGAAAGATCTTTGGATTTGAGTATGGTACAATAAAAGTCCATTGACGCATCCATATTGTATCGTGTAGTATCGCTATTAAGATACTTTCCTAGGGAAGCACGGCCATTTATTTCTAAGGGAACCTCAACAGAAAAGAGACACTGTACAATTACGGAGAGAACGACACACATACGTACCATAGGTGAAAAACACAGAAAGGGTTTCGCATGCGGGGCACGTGTTTCTTTTCTAGGTTTGTTGTATAGTCGTACCATGGAGATCACAGCCCTGTGCGTGTGTAATTTTTAGATTGTAAAAATTGCCCAGTTTTAGATTTTTATTGTTCGTGACGACATGACCATCAATCTCTGGCGTAGTGAACTCAGTATGCCCTATATAGTGACCATTTCGACCGTGAATGAGCGTTCTCATTACCATGCCAATCTTATGGGCGTTTGCCTCGTCTATTAATCTCTTCTGCAGAGAAATGATCCTGCTGTAGCGTTCGCTTATTGTTTTCTCGGAAAGCTGTTCAAGTTGTGCTGCCGCTGTTCCTTTTTCAAGATAATAGGGAAAGACGCCGAGCCAATCGAATCCGGTCTCTTCAAGAAATTCAAGTAATTCCTTGAACTCATCATCTGTTTCTGTTGGAAAACCAGCGATTACTGTTGTTCTCAGAGAAATTTGATTAATAGCCTTGAGCCGAGCGATGAGCGACTGAATGTTACGCTTGCTCACACCACGATTCATCAGACAGAGGATTCTATCATTGATGTGTTGGATGGGCATATCAATATATTTGCAGACTTTGCTATTAGATTCAATTTCCGATAGAATATCATCGGTCATGCCCTTTGGGTGCGCATACATCACCCTTATCCACTGTATCGCTGGGATTTTTGATATCGCCCTGATCAGCGTTACCAGTGTTGGTCTCTCAGAGAGATCAAGCCCATACTGTGTCGTATCTTGTGCAATAAGGATGATCTCCTTTATGCCGAGTTTTGCTAGGTCGATTGTCTCTTTTACTAAGGTGTCGAGGTCAAGACTGTGGTATTCTCCCTTAATTGACGGGATGGTGCAGTATGAGCAGTGATTCGAGCAACCCTCAGCGATCTTAAGATATGCATAACCATGCGTCGTCGGAAGTCGAGCGCAGTGATTGACAGCATCGGCTTTAATAGTACGTAACAATTCCAGCCTCTGTTCGAGCCTGAACCATCCAGATATCTGGGGGTATGTTCGTCTCAGTTCATTCTCTGCTCGGTTGACTGCGCATCCATAGACATAGATCCTCTTGCTGCCTGAAGACTGTATTGCCTTTTGTATTTCGTCTTCAGTTTCTTCTAATGCTGGCTTAATAAAACCGCAGGTATTGATGACGATGACATCACAGTCCTCAGGGATTGTACTGATTTCTATGCCTGACGAACAGAGTGCTCCGATAATCTTTTCAGAATCAACCAGATTCTTGGGGCAACCTAAGGATATAAAGTGTATCTTCATTGGAATGTCTATTCGTCGTTAGTCGACCTTCATCAACTTGGCGTGAGCCGATGCAATTAATTCCATTCGCTTATTCATCAATTTCGATTCTGCTAAGATTAAGCGGTGCTTTGTCCTTACTACCCTTCCACTGGCGATATATTCATCATCAATTGCCATAGGTTTATTAATACGAATGTTCAACTCTGCGGTGACACACTTATGGCCCTTCTTAAATGCTGCCCATACGGCTATCTCGTCGAGGATCGTTGAAATAATTCCACCATGGACAGTTTTTTTGTAACCCTGGGACCAAACTGGTGGATGAATAATTGCCTCAACTCCGCCTGAAGACTCAACGATTTTCAGGCGCAAGCCGTTTATGTTCTTGGAGCCACAGGCAAAACAATTGTCATCCATCAATGACTCAGTACTCATCTATTTGTATTCCATCAGGAGGATTAAACTCGAATAATTTTTTTGATATCCTCTTATTCACTTCAATCTGGGAGAATATAAAGGTATTTTTGGAACCTGTTTTTTCAAGCACGGTAACAGCCATGATCTCAAATTTTGTCTTGTGTATTGATATCGTAATTCTCTCATAGATCTCAGTTTCTTCTTTTGGTATCAAGGAGACCAGAAAGCGATCTTTTTCTTCACTTGTCAATTCAGCGGTGAATCGTTCATCGTAGTTTTTGAGGAAAAAATCGGGATTTATGGCAAACGGTACCTGCTCGAGATGTTGTTTGATCGCCCTTTTTTCTCCAGGGATGTATATCCACAGGGAAGTACTATCTCCAACATAAATTTGTCTAGGATTCTTCATCTCCATGCGGAAATAGCTGGGTTTAAGAAAATAGATTTCACCTTCAACATCCTGGCAAGTACCCGACACTTCATCACAGAGCAGCTGCTCGAATTCAGCATGTAGACTTTTGAGATTTTCATATTTTTCGATAGTCTTATCGATTATTTCATCTACCTCAAAGGCAAATGCCATAGATGTAATGACACAACAGAGCAGAAATAATATTCTTCTCTTCATCGCTATCCTCTTAAAAACAATCTTATCCATAATAACGATTATGTCAACACGTTCACCGTACATATTGACAAACAGTCTGTTTCATCTATTATATCTCAGTGGCCGTTCTGAAGGGGAGATCATGAAAGAAATTCGATACAGCCCTATAGGTATTATACATTCACCTTTTAAAGACATAAACGGTATCCCGATTCAATCCACAGGTGCGCAGGGCATTAAGGGTACTATTGAGATCGCGCCAGAATATTTAGAAGGACTTGATGGCATCGAAGGATTTTCATATATCATACTACTCTACCATTTTCATCTTTCAAACGGTTTTTCATTAAAAGTAAGGCCTTTTCTAAGCGAAGGTAAATATGGCGTATTCGCGACGCGAGCTCCCAAAAGACCAAATCCCATTGGCATATCCATTGTGAAACTCATTCAGGTAGAGGGCACGAAACTCTACATTGAAGATGTCGATATCGTTGACAACACTCCACTCTTAGACATAAAACCTTATGTTCCTCAATTTGATATGCGTGATGCTAAAAAGATAGGGTGGCTGACTGAGCGGATAGCGGATGTGAGGCAGAAAAAGGCGGACAATAGATTTCGATGAAGTGATATGCCTTGACAAATGGATAAATGTGAAGAAAATTGTGCATCGCTATGGTAAGACAGATCAAGATATCACAGAAACAAAAAAAGAGAACGACCAGGTCTCAACAGAAGACAGAAACAGACAAAGCTCTGTCTCACCGTATGCGAGATACACAAGAGCGGTCTGTTAATGCATCTGCAGACAAAAGCTATGCAGTCTTCCAGGTGGGAAAGGAAAAGTTTTGTATTGATCTCGATTTGATTCATGAGATCATCAATACATTTTCCCTTCATTCTGCAGCGCATCTCCCTCAAGTTTTTTCAGGAATCATTAATCTCCGTGGAGAGTCAACGCCGGTAGTGGATCTTTATCGATTGTTGCATGAGGAGAACAGAACAGAAGAAGCACGAACATGCCTCATCGTGTCAATTGATTCTTCTCGTGTCGGATTCTTGGTCGATTCAGATGTCGAAATGGTGACTACAAAAAATGGTTCATTTCATCCACTGCCTGACTGCTATGACGAAGAGGAATCAGAGTTGCTGGATGGGATATTTTGGGTGCGAGGCGAATTTGTCGGAATCTTGAGACCACAGCAAGTAGTTAGCGTTATTGCCAAAAGGGGTGAGGGTGATGAAAAGTTATAGGATACACATCTCAATCCTCGGACTAATTCTGCAAATCATCTTTTTCTCACTACTCACCAGTAGACTAGGTTACTGGCATACTGTAGCACGATATTTTATTGCAGTATCTGTCCTGTTTCTTCTCTATAGTCTATTTGTTGATAGGCAGACTACACTCAAAAAGTTCACTACGCTGCACTGCATAGGTACTATTGTTGCTGGAATAGTTTCGGGTCTTTTCGCCGGTTTCCAATCAATCTCTCTTGGCTGGCTATTACTATCTGGTATAATTACGGGTGTGTTGGTAGCCTCAATACTCTACCATATTGTTCACCTTGCCATTCCCGATGGCCTCCGAGAATATGGTTTTAGCATTTTTCTCGAAATTAGTCTGACCTTTTTTGCCTGTTCATCATATCTCATGCTGTTATCTATTGCCTCTATACTGCTAAATGCTGTTTTGCTCATGGCAGCCATTTTTGCTGTTTCCTTACTTGCAGGTTTTGCCTTAACCGCGCCACTCTCTCAGTCAACCGATATGGTCTCGACGGCAATGAAAGAATGGAAGAGTATTGATGCATTTTCTTCGCCTCGAGGTACAATTGTTGGTAGATTGGTTTCTGTGTTTAACACCTTTCTTGCTCAGATAGATTCTTCCCTTGGGACATTACGTAATATGGGTAGAACAATAAAATCCTCTTCTGAAGGTCTCTCTTCAGTTGCCGAACAGATGAGTGCCTCATTACAAGAGGTCTCTTCAACTATACAGCATATATCCACAGGAGCACAGGAGCAATCAACTGCCATCACATCGATTGCTGAGTCCATTGAGGAACTCAGTACGCTTACATCATCAATTTCTTCACAAGTGAAAATGGCCGCGATATCATCACGAAGAACCTCCGATTCAGCAAAGCAAGGTATGGGATTCTCTCAGAGAGAGGCGAAAATCTCCAAGGAGATTCTCAAACACACACAATTCATCGAAGACAAGATGAATGAACTCCGTAATCAGGCAACCGAGATCAAAAAGATATTAGATATTATTGCCGGTATTACAGAACAGACCGATCTTCTTGCGTTGAATGCAGCAATTGAGGCTGCACGAGTTGGCAAACAGGGGAGAGGTTTTGCTGTTGTTGCGGACGAGATAAGAAATCTTGCGAATGAGACGCAACGTTCATCTGCAGTAGTGGAGGGTTCTATCTCTCAGATTAACAGCACCATACAGGAATTGAACATGCTCTTGAAATCTGAACGTGAAAAGGTAACAGAATCGACTGAATTGGCTGCGCAGACTGAAGAGCAATTTACGAGCATTGTGAAGGCAGTTGAATTGGTTACCGATATGATCTCGCGTGTTAATCAGGCTGCAGTGAATCAATCAGATAACACCAAGGAATTAGTAACAAAAGTTGAACAGATAGCCCACGTCGCAGCTGATACGGCTTCGGCGACCGCACAGGTTTCAGCATCTGTTCAGGAACAGACTGCAGGTATGCAAGAACTGAGTTCAACTGCACAAGTACTTTTATCATTTGCCGCAAAACTTGATGAGCTTTTGTCGCAGATAAAAAAGTGAATCATTACGTAAAGTTTGTGATTGATAATGTAGCATTCGCTGTACCGATCGAGGAGGTCAAAGAGATCGCAAGACCCAAAGCTGTTCAAAAAAAAGAGAAGATTTCGAAAAATATCTATGGCTTTTTTGTATTCGGGAAAAGGATGATAGTGCTTTATGATTTGCCCGAATTCTTAAAAATGGAATCTAAGAGCCGATTTGAGGTTGTTATCTCTGAAGTGAACAAAAGACATATTGGCTTTAAGGTCGATAAAGTATGCGGCGTTATTGCAGCAGAGACGCTTTCACCATTTCCTGAGCTTGTGATGGCTAAAAATTATTTACGAGGAGTCATTAAAGAGGATGAACGTCTTATTCAGGTTCTGTCATTAAAGCGATTACTTTCTGCTACACGAGTCATGAACGTAGAAAAATATCTCTCGGTTTGAGATGTAATGCTACAAAATTTAGATTGAGGTCTATTAAATTGCAGAACATGTAATTACCAATAGATCTAAAAAGGGAGGGAGTCATGAAGTATTTTGTAGGTATTATCTGTTGTGTTCAGATTTTTGTCTCAGCACAAAATCTATTACAAAATCCAGGGTTTGAGGATTGGACGGGAAGTGTGCCCACCTCTTGGAACAAGGATGAAGGTATAAGGATTTATAGGGAAAACTATTCTGTTCATGGAGGCAATTTTAGCGTGAGAGAAAGTCTCATTACCCAGACCCAATCAGACGCAGACCTCTATCAAACAGTGGCCATCTATCCAAACACTTACTACCGATTGAGTGTGTGGATATGGGATGGCGATTCCTCAGGACGAATTGGTATCGGTATCGATTGGCTACCATCAGGTGCAGAATGGTCGAATACCTTCTCTGTTGATTCAGCTGGTTGGCAACAGCTCGCTTTTACTGCCGAGCCGTCGCCACCAGATGCGGAATCTGCCTCAGTAATAATCCGGGCCTATGACAGCGCTGCCACGTGGGACGGTGATGCAATCTTTTATATAGACGATGTCTATTTTTCAGAAGTGCCGATGCAGCCCCCTGTCATTGTGAGGATGTGGCATATCCCAGTCAATCCAGCTTCAGGTGTTACTGAGAGTGTCTATGCTCAGGTGAACGATGATGGCAGCATAGTTGGAGATACCCTTTATTATGGTGTCAATGACCTGATCAATCCCGTTAAATTGCCCCACGTTTCAATGAGTAATGATACCTTCACCTTCCATATTCCAGGACAGAATACTGGCGATACCATTTTCTATTTCATAAGATGTATCGATGATGATGGTCTTGAAACAATCTCAGATACACACGTATATTATGTCGGGAAGTTCAATATAGTCATCAACGAGATTTTGTATGATAGACAAGGCACTGATGAGGGTTGTTTTATTGAACTTCTTGGCCCTGGTGGTTTCAGTCTCAGTAATTTCAGCATTGTCGGTGTCAATGGCTATAATGGGAGTGAGTATACTACTATTAACCTCACTACACATTCAATACCTGGAGATGGATTTTTCGTGATTGCCCAAGATAGTTCTGTGATAAATTACGACATAATTACTGAAGAAGTAGATCTACAGAATGGTCCAGATAATGTCGAATTGAGATTTCATAATATTACGGTTGATGCCCTCGGATACGGCCAAGGCAGCAGTTGGGTCTTCACGGGAGAATGGCTTCCTGCTCCTGATGTGAGTGAAGACCACAGTCTTGGGCGTTATCCTGATGGTTATGATTCAGATAATAATCTCAATGATTTCAACGATTATGACTCATGTACACCAGGGCTGCCGAATCCAATTGTTGGTTTGTATACCGACACGCTGTCGAACAGAGAGCCGCCGTTTCTGACCAATCCGGTACATTCAGGCATAAATTTTTCTTCGCTGGTGAAGAATGAAGATTTTTACCCCATTTCAGTCTATAATACAATGGGACAAATCGTCACACGCATACCCAAACCAGATTATGTATTAGGTCTACCTTGTGGTATCTATTTTCTTGTTATGAACAATGATGGGGGTAGTTGTGCAAAGATTGTGGTAGTGAAATAGAACGAAGATTAAAATACAGTTTTCTGATTCCATCTCGTCATAGATTTATCGTATTTCATATTCAGGGAGTAAATACATAAATCTACTCTCCTCGTTGTTTAAGGGGGTAAGTGAAAAACCTAAATTTCTCGGATAGAAGACAATTTCAACTTCTCCCGTTATGCCAGCCATTTCCTTCACATCTGCGAGTGCGTCGAGATAGCCGCCAGTTTGATCAATTAAATTGATCTTCTGAGCACTGGCTCCTGAATAGATTCTTCCTTGACCGAGTATATCAACCTTTTGCTCTGACATACCTCTACACTGAGCCACACGTCTAACAAATTTATCATACCACCATTTTGCTTCTTCTTCTTCACGTTCTAACTCATCTTCTGTGAGATGACGGAGACCCCAGAAGAAATCGCTATGTTTGCCCCTTTTGACATAGTCCCAAGATATGCCGAGCTTATCGTATAGTCCCTTTGTTACGAATTTGATATCAAAAACGCCTATTGAGCCAGTGAGTGTTCGTTTATTTGCATAGATCCTATTGCCTGGACAGGCAACGTGGTAACCTCCCGAAGCCGCAACTCCGCCCATTGTTACGACGACAGGCTTCACTGCTGCACATCGTTGTACTGCCTGTGTAATTTTTTCCGACGCCACAGCATAACCACCAGGTGAATTGATTCTGAAGATCACTGCATCGATGTTTTTGTCTTTCCTCAAATCTTCGAATATCCTGACATATCTATCACTACCAATAAGACGCGTTTGGAAAAAATTTGGTGCACCTTCCCCTGAGACAATCGTACCTTCAGCAATAACTAATGCTATTTTGGGACGTGATGAATACCACGTTTCATCAACAGCTCGTTCATTCACCACTCCTTGAAAATCAACTATGGGCATGCCATCATATGTTCTAGTGAGATAGTCCTCTAATTCGAAATCATAGAGTGCTGTATCGATCAGACCATGGATCTTTGCTCTATCACTATTGAAATAAGCAATATCTTCGATCAATGCCTCAATTTCTTCACTGGTTTTGCTACGCGAATGAGCGATGTTGTTGATCATAGGGAAGTAGATGTCATCGAGAAATGCTTCGATCTGTTCCCTATCAGCCTCAGACATACTACTTCTTGTAACCTTCTCAATCGCTGATTTATATTCTCCAATAGAGACAATATCTGTCTCGAGACCGAGTTTTTCGAGCGTTTCTCTAAGATATGACTTTCGAAGGGCAAGGCCAGCAATAATCACTGAGCCAGTTGGCGAGAGGATAATTTCGTCACCACTACAGGCGAGCTCATAGGCTAAGGTGCTGTGGTAATCATCGGCAAAAAAGATAATTTTCTTGCCTTTGTCTTTTAGCCCTATCAGACTATTTCTTAACTCCTCGACCTGTGCTGCTTTTATTGAATGACTACCTAACTCCACTAAAACAGCCTTCACATCATCTCTGTTTCTGAGCGACTCGAGATTACTCAATAATCGTGTAAACCCTTGTTCTGTGCTGACGGGGATACCTAAGAAACACCTCGTCTTGATTTCTGGATAGCTCCCCTTCAGATGTAATCGTGTAATCTTATTGCTCTCCGGGACGAATGTTCCATACGGCTGTGCCGACAGTATGAGACCAACCCTGAATTTTTTATCACTCCTCGAATATGCGCCGGCAAATTTGATTTTGCCGAATGAAAGTTCAAGGCCTGCATTCCAATTAAATTCCTCATCTATATGACCGGCATGAAAGTTGAGTTTTACGCCCTCTAATGGCTGTATCATCGCGCCATAATAGAAGTTGAGAATGCTGTCAACACCTTCGTATTCGATATCACCACTGAGTGTAATGTATTCCTCAAACGGTCTTAAACTTATTCCCCCAACCATGTGATATCTTTTACCGACCGATGTTTTGTAGCCCAGTGAAAAGCGAGGACTAGATCGGGCGATAATTCCAAAGACATGATTTGAAGTATCACCACATTGATGTGCATAACCGATCGAAAATACCCCGGGGAGCTTGTATCCTGTTCCTATTTCAAAGTATTTAAGACTATCGACTTTCTTCATGCCGAGCCCGAGATTGCCCAATGTCAGAGCAGGCATCAGAGTATCGGGGTGATAGGTGAATAGTAGTTCAGCACCAGGTTGTATACCCAAACCTGCAGGATTCGAAAAAATACTGACAGACCTCAATGGTAGAGAGCTGAAATTTGATTCATAAAATGGATTTGAAGACAGCATACATATGATTATGAGTATCATGTTTCCTCCTTTTATCTATTATATCCCGCGAGATGATTTGTGTCAACGTATTGACAAGAAGACTTTTAAATCATCTATCGATGATTCCACATTAAGTGGAGTTCAGTATAGAGACTGAGAATCGAGAATGCGCATTACCTCTCGCCATGCCTTCCTTGGAACATATGCGTGTGGATTCCTAAAGAATTTCGCGGCTGTATAGATAAGAGGTTTTGATTCCGTATATTGATTCATTGGATTAATGAGAATCCCTTTAACCTTCGCAATAATCTCAGGTTCACGATGACGATAGGGAAATCTTAGAATCATTCCTGGAATGTAGTCATTGGCGAAAATATTGTCCCAGATTAATGGTTTCCTTTTTATCATTTCCGTAATCTTATCTAAGTCCAGCACTGTTATTTTTTTTGAAACAACTTGCTTTCCAGTCCACATGATGAAGATATCTTTATCCAATGTCTGAGACACCTTTTTGATATACTCTGTCTTAAGAAAACCGCGATATTGAGTTGGGCAAAAAAAGAGTATTGAATTGGAGACATTGTTCTTGAGAAATCCTAATAATTCATTTGCTACAGTGACCTGAGTTTCAGCAGTTTTTTGAGAAAGTTCAACATCAATGTCATCAAAAAAGAGACTAAAATGCGTTATACCAATTTTGACCATAGAATTAACTTTTTCTATTACTTTTTCGGTGTCCGTCTTTAAAACAGGGGATAAGGCATAATTAAAATTCATTGAATGTTTTTTACTCATGTGTACCAGTTTTTCAAATTCTTTGAGAATATTATTGGGATACGGTTGCTGCCATTTTTTTCGGTGGAACACATCATTTTTTGGACCGTACACATAGGTATTTAAACCACAATCAGATAAAAAGACGATTAAATCATGCCGTTCTTTGAATGTGTAAGGCTTACCATAAAAAGCCTCAACGACACCGAAGAATTTACTTTTCAATGTTTAGTTCTTCGAGCAACCTCAGCCAGACCTCTGGATTGTCGTTCAGTTTCGAAATTTCTTTTTCTACATCTATGTTATACCTTTGCTGTAAATTGGTTATTGAGTCGTTCAGTCCCTCGTTTTCATCCACCCTTTTCCTCAGTTCTCTTTCTTCCTTTAAATATGCAGCCAACTGATGGGTATGGTGCTCTTTAGTGCAGGTAAGGCATACCACTGGGATCATAATGAGACATCGCAAATGAGTAATTATCGAAAGGATTGAAGAACTCTTCTTCGGTATCACACCACTACGAATATGTGGGATTATCGCCATAGAAAATGAAGTCTTGGTGTCATGATACGTTCCATGGGTTTGATGAATAAATCTATGAGGGTAAACCTCTTGGGTGGATAAACGAGGCGCGGTTTTTCTATACCAACCAGACTGCCGGCGATGTTTACTGCATCTTCAAAGGAGCCGAGGGTATCAACAAAACCAAGCTCTTTGGCCTGTCTCCCCGTGAAGATTCTGCCGTCTGCAAACTTCAAGACACTATCCTTAGGCAGATTACGTGCTTCTGCTGTGGTTACAACAAATTGCTCATATATATCCATTACTACATCTTGAAGAAGTTCTCTTTCTTTATCACCTATTCTTCTATATGGAGCGCCGATATCTTTATACTCTCTTGACTTGATAACTTCAACATCGATACCAATTTTATTCAACAATTCCTCGAGAATAGGTAATTCCATTATTACACCAATCGAGCCTGTAGCAGTACCGGGATTCGCTACAATTATATCTGCTGGTAATGATACATAATATGCTCCGGAAGCTGCAACGACACCCATCGATACTACAATTTTTTTCTTTTCTTTGACCTTCTTGATTTGGTCATAGATTTCCTGTGCTGCTGCAACAACACCACCTGGCGAATCAACTCTGATGACTATCGCCCTAATGGAACCATCTTCACTGAACATTTTTAGTTCCTCGACAGTACGCTTAGCGGAAATTATAGTACCCTCGATTTCGACTACACCAACATTCCCACTCGTGGTTAAACCACGCATCCCGAGTCCAATAGATAATCCAATTATGACAGCAATAACTATGACAGCGATGATAATAATGTGCGTTGTTTTCATTATTCCTCCAAATAATTATACCGAATTGATGTAATAAAAAATCAGAACTAAGAGCACTTGAGTTACTCTGTCAGAATACTTTCTAAAGACCTTCGTAGAATTCCGACATCTACTCTGGTAACAAGTTTGCTTTTATAGGCAAAGGAAATTTTGCCAGTTTCTTCAGAAACGACGATACATACGGCATCGCTTTGTTCTGATATACCAAGCGCTGCGCGATGTCTTAGCCCGTACTTTCCACTAAGACTTGGATTATCGCTCAGTGGCAATACACAACCCGCTGCAACCAACGTATCTCCCTGAATCACGCAGGCGCCATCATGGAGTGGTGTATCCGGGAAGAATATCGTTCTCAACAGTGAAGAATTTACTTCTGCATCGATCGGCACTCCAGTATCGATTATATCCTTCAAACCAATATCCTTTTGAATCAATATAAGTGCTCCTATTTTATCTTCAGACATCTTTTCCACAGCATCGACGATTTCATCGATTACAGGAGATTCTTCGACCTTGAGAAAGAATTTTATTGGTCTCTGGCGCCCTATACGTGCCAAGGCATTTCTTATTTCAGGCTGAAAAACGATCACAAAGGCGACAACCCAGACAGCGAGAATAGAGCTCATAATCCATGAAAGGGCCTTCAGATCAAGCCACCGAGAGATAAATGAAATGGCGAAAAATAGAGCGAGACCAACAAGAATTGGTGTTGCCTTTGTTCCCTTTACAAACTTGAAGAATTGGTACAACAAGAAGGCGACAACAATTATATCAACAACGTCAATGGCTCTCACTGGTAGGAATCCGAACAGCTTCATTGCTTCATTCTATCGATTAGTAGAGCAACCTTTTTTGTCTCTGCGACATCGTGTACGCGTAGAATAGATGCACCATTTCTTATGAGAATTGCTGCTAAACCGATGGAGCCTTCAAGCCTTTGCTCTGGAGAGATGTTGAATGGCTTACCGATGAACGATTTCCTCGAATGACCAACAAGTATCGGCCTGGCGAAGTCCGTAAATTCGTTCAGACGATGTATTATCTCATAATTATCTTCAAGCCTCTTGCCAAATCCGAGACCGGGGTCAATGATTATACGGTCTCTCTCAATCCCCTCCTGAGTGGCAAAATCTATTTGCTTCATGAAATAGCGATGGAGTTCACCCATGAGATCGTCATAATGCGGGTGTATCTGCATATTTTTTGGAGTCCCTTTAATATGCATGATGACCACGCTCGCCTTATTTTTTGCGATAACCCGGGCTACTTTTTTATCAAATCTGAGCCCTGATATGTCATTTACGATCTTCACACCCTGGTCGATTGCGAAAGATGCCACCGTTGCTTTGTATGTATCGATCGATATCGGCACTTTCGTATTTTCAAGCACTGTCGGTAATACTTTCTTCAATCGATCTATTTCTTCTTTTTTACTAATGGGTTCCGCGCCTGGTCGAGAAGATTCAGCACCAATATCAATAAAATCGGCTCCTTCCTCCACCATCTCTTGGGCCACTTTTGCCACGATATCTTTCGTCAGATAGCGACTGCCGCTGTAGAATGAATCATTCGTAATGTTGATGACCCCCATAATATATGTCCTCTTGAAGTCTATCTTTCTGTCTCCAATTCGTAATACTACGGAGGGTTTTTGCAATAATACTTTGTTCAATTGTTTCATTACTGGCTCGATCCACGGTTGCTCTTCTAATCGCATCACAATCTTTTCTATTTCCCGACGATTTGCAAAGAGCACTGCTGCAATCGTGCGCCTTTTGCTTCCATAATAGGCAGTCTTGGGGATTGCCACATCTGCTCCACAGACAAGTGCGGTCTGCTTCAGAACATGCGCCTGGGCGCATGAAAGTTCTTCGAATTTTATGATTTTATAATCGGCCTTGTTAACGAAGAGTGAATATGCGTTTTTATCAATACCGATCCTTTTTAACTCTTTTATTACTGAGTCAGGTGTATGCAAGACTAATGTCCTCACCAACTATTATATATGGGGCTCATGCATAAGTCAATATTTCTCTTTTGTTTCCTATACGAAATATGACGAGGGATTTATGCCGTATTTCTGTGGATAGACTGATGTTACGATTTTTAGATCTCTTTTAGCCCTGAGGTCTATTATGTCACCATCAATCTTCTCTTCATTTCTGTTAAGGATAACTTTTATCATGGGGAGGGCAAAATATCCCTGATTTTGTCTTACGACAACGGCTATCTCCCCAGTGCTCAGTTTGACAAGATTGCCAACCGGATAGAGCCCTAACAATTGAATAAATACCTTTGCCAGAATAGGATCAAACCACACATTCCTGAGCTGCCAAATTATCCTCACGGCATAATGCGGTAAATAGGGGATAGGCTGATATACGCGAGGAGTAGTCATCGCATCGTATGAATCACATATGCGCACAATTTTCGAAAAAAGCAATGGATCTTCTTTTTTAATCCTTCCTGGATAGCCCGTGCCATCATAATTCCAGTGATGTTGATATGCAACCGTAAGAGAAACCAGACCCATTTCATCAAGTCCCCGCGCTTTTAGAACTTCCCTAACCCCATAGTCAGAATGGTGCTTCAATGTTTCCCATTCCTCTTCGGTCAGTTTACTAGATTTATATATGAGATCTTTGGAAATCTCAACTTTGCCAATATCATGTAATAATCCAGCAGTGCAGAGTGCAGCCAGATTCTTTTTGGATAATCCAATTCTCTGTCCAAGTGCGAGAGACAGAACACCGACATTGAGTGAATGGTTGAACGTGTATTCATCGAAGTTTTTGATCGTGGTGAGCGCTAAAAGTCCGAGTTCATCCTCAGAGAGTGCATCAATAAGGCTGTAGACAATACGTTTAGTACTCTTCACATCCACAGGCTGCTTTGTCCACAGATTTTGCATTAAATTCTTGGTAACTCTGAGTGCCTTGAAATAAGAACGTTTTATGCGCTCACCATCTTGCATGAAATCTGGCTTTTCTTCTTCATCGGTTGAAAATTCAATACTGATATTGCCGAAGTTTGTTTCTGCAATTTTTCTATGAAATTCATCCTCTTCTTCCTTGATAATAGAAGCAAATATGATCATCTCGTCTGTTTCTATACCAGGTGAGAAAACTAGTGATTTTATTCTCAGTTTTTTAAGCTTATCATGGATAAATTGGAGACTCGCATACCCATCTATCTCAAACCTCAATCTTTGTTTATTAAAAAAGATATAATCTCTGTAGCGGATCAATTCTATCTGTGAATAGATATTGAGCAAAGTATTGATATAATAAATAAACTTTTTCCCTGTATTTTGTACGACATCGTTGTTTATGTCATAAACCTGCACTGCTTTTATGAGTGCGTAGAGAAGAGAAACTATATCTTTACCTGATGTGCTCATGTCTGCCTCAACGCTCTTTCACAGGCTGATTTAATATGCTTATTCCTTTTCTTGAGACCTTTACGCAAGATTGCCAGGGCATCCTCCGAGTCAACAAAAGCGAGGGCTGTGGCCGCTAATTTCCTTACGACGTGATACTTTTTTTCACGAAACAGCATCCACTTAAAGAGAATTTTCTCTAAATCTTTTGTGAGTCGTTCAGCACCATTTGTAACCAGACAATTAAAATATTCTTGCTGCTCAGCTAACTCAAGGTTACGAAACTCTCCACTTGTTATTTTCTTCAGTAGTTTAGCATAGATCCTCGAATATTTCATTTTTGTGAGTGCGCGCAGAGCCTTCATCCTCACATAGCTGCTTTCATCATCCAAAAATTGCGCAATCACAGCGGGGTGGAGATCATTGGCTAAAACCGATATAATCTCTGACCTGACATCGGGATTAGGGTGAGAGAAAAGTGGTCGTAAGACAGTAATTATGTTATCTGCCTTCATCAAATTCAGAATGGCGATTACATTAATCAACATCGTTGTATCATCAGTGTCGAGAAAATTTTTCATCAATGCAACATCGCCTTGAGCAATCGATGCTATTCTACTTCTCAGTGCCAACAACCGCTCAGGACGTTCGATATATGACAGTAAGTTAAGAAAATAAGGCAATGACTTCTTAGAAAATAAGCCGATGAATGCAATGAGTTCATTGAAAATCTTGGCCGACGCTGTGTTAATCAGGCTCACGGAACCCATTATCGTTCGCTCATTCTCAAATTTTTCCATAGGATCAATATCGGTATTTTCTCGCACATGATGCACGATTCGTCGGGCATTGTAAAAATCTCTGTTGTCGACACATCGCTCAAGTAACACGACTAAACTGTTGAGTATATCTCGCGATTGATCAGTTTTTAATAAACTGATAAGGGTCGTTATTACAGTAGGCAAAATAGGTTTTGTTTCCACAAACGAAATCTCTGTCTTTAGATAGTCCAATTCACCAGACGCTAATTCAGGTTTTATCACATCATTGATATCGATATTTTCTTTCTCTATTATTTCTCTCGCTTTAGATTCATAGTCTATATTGACGACTGGAACCTCAGGGACTTTATAGTCCATGGCTTGTTCTTCCTCTTCTTCAACAACATAGAAGTTTATATGAGCCAGATCACACTCCCATAAACGCAGGACAATATCTAAATCCTTTGAAACAGTCGCAATAGTCGCCAAAAATGATAATAGCTCATCAAAGGTCAATCCCTGTGTAAAACGAAGATTTCTAATGCCATCGCGGAACAATCTAAACGCAATACTGACGTCTTTTTCTCTTTCTTCATAGACAGTACGACCCGAATGGAGGATAGCGAATTGTTCTACCTCTAGGTTCAATTCGGCATGCTTCTTTAGATAATCAGACAGCTTTTCGTAGAAGGGGTCATAGAAATTTCTCGAAGAGGGGTGTTTCACACCATACATCTGAATTGACTTGACTGCCTTGATCAAGGATTTAATTATATCGTCTATTCCCGAAACTATCATTTAACCATATTATAAACAAGATTCTAATTTCGTCAAGAAAAATATTGACTTGTCTTATTTTCTATATATAATAAGCACATGAAAAGAACATATCAACCAAGCCGAAGAAAGCGTAAGAAAAAACACGGTTTCCGAGCGAGAATGAAGGCGAAAAGCGGACGCGATGTCCTTAAGAGAAGGAGGAGGAAAAAAAGAAAAAGACTTACCGTGTAAGCCGAAAAGACATACAGTGTTTTATATTTTGCAGGGGGACCAGTAATAAAATATTGGATACGGTCAAGAAATTTGGATTATCAAGGCCCGAAAGACTAAAAGGCAAGCAGGTAACAAAAGAATTATTTTTATCAGGTAAAAGGTTTCATCGTGGTAACCTGACAATCATTTACCTGCCTTCGGATAAACAGATGGCCGGTTTTGTTGCCTCCAAGAAAATTGGCGGCGTGGTTATACGGAATAGGACTAAAAGAATACTAAGGGAGGCATACCGAATGAACAAAGAAATATTTAAGGGATTGAAGATAGTATTTTATGCACAGGGTTTTCTGAAATTTGGGGATGCTGTAGACATCTTCTGCGCATTTCGGGAGGGGAGATGAGACAGATACTCATATTCATCATCAACGTCTATAGATTTACATTCGGGCAGCTTTTCGCTCGAACGTGTCGCTTTGCTCCTTCATGCTCCCGCTATGCCATTGAGGCAATTCACATGCACGGTGCATTCAGAGGGAGTCTGTTAACGATATGGCGTATTCTGCGTTGTAATCCATTCTGCGCTGGCGGTTGGGATCCCGTGCCCCCCAAAAGCTGTCTTTCAAAGTCTCAGTCCGATTGCCAGATGCCCTATAAGAGAGGCAGAAATGAGTGATCGTTTAAGAACTACTCTTGCCTTTCTCTTGATAATAGGAATTCTTCTTGTATGGAGTCTCCTGAATAGGCCGAAGACTGAGCCGGAAGTAGTTCAACCCGAGGCGATCGACACTGTGCCTGCTCCTGAGAAGGTTGAGAGGGCAGAGAAGCTTCGGGTGACAATGCCTGAGGAAGCCGATACTGTAGTAGTAGAAAGAAGTAGTTTTAGAATAGTATTATCTTCAGTCGGAGGTTCAGTAAAGGAATTCCGCCTTAAAAAATATGACGTTAATGTTGTACCCGAAGGCGAGTATTTATTCACTACTCGAATAAATAATGGAGAAATTATCAATTTCAGACACGTTGTTTTTGAAGATTCAATTATCTTCACGCACAGCACTGCCAACACACAGCTCAGGAAGGTATATCATCTCAATAACCGCAATGGATTCCGATTGATCAACTCCATAACTGGTGAAGCGAGTCAGATCATAAGTCTGAAATCAGGCATCCGTGTCACTGAAGAAAAAAATAGAGGAGAGGATCTCAGACACTTTGACGTATACGTTAAGGATGATAAGGTGAAAAGTCTCAAGAAAAGTATCAAAGATGAATTGTCGTACACAGGAAATATAGATTGGTTTGCTCTCAGAAGTAAATATTTTTTATTAGCGATAAACAATCTCGGCATGATCGATGGCATTAATTTCTATAAACTACCCAAAGAATCAAAGAGCGATAGGCAAGCAGCACGTGATGATAACACACTCTATTCAGCAGCCTTTGGTTGCTTTTATATGAGGGGAGGCGGCGATAGATACGGGGCAGAAATACATGGCCCCGATACAATTGATATATCTGTCTTATTACTCCCCATAAAGTATTCAGAATTGGCAAAGCTCAATAAGAGTTATGAAAATATAGTCTCTGGTGGCCTACTCGGTCCGATATCAAGGTTTTTCCTTCTCATATTCAACTTTTTCTATTCAATCTTTGGAAATTATGGTTTCTCAATCATATTTTTTGCTATTATTATAAAGAGTGTATTTTTTCCCCTTTCTCGTCAGATGATTAAATCACAACATAAAATGCAGATGATCCAGCCAGAACTGAAGAAGCTGCAGAAAAAGCATAAGGATGATCCCCAAAGATTAAACCAAGAAATGATGCAACTCTATAAGGCGTACAAGGTAAATCCTTTTGGTGGATGTCTTCCTCTTTTGATTCAAATGCCGATATTTTTCGCTCTTTATCAAACGCTTATAACGTCAATTGAATTTAGGCAGGCGAATTTTGTTCTTTGGATAACAGACCTTTCACTGAAAGACCCATACTATGTATTACCAATAGCAATGGGTGTCATGATGTTGGTGCAATCACTCTTCACTACAATCGATCCAAGACAGCGATTTATGGTTATCATCATGCCAATTTTTATGGTGTATATATTTTTGAATTTTCCATCTGGACTACAATTATATTGGTTTTCCTACAATATTTTAACTTTGGTTGAACATGTGATAACTAAAAGAGGAGGAATAAAATGAAAACGGTTGAGGCATCTGGCAGAGATCTCGATGACGCTATTGAAAAGGGAATTACGCAATTGAAGGTACGGAGGGAGGAGATTGATTATGAAGTAATTTCACAAAGTGATGATGAAACAACAGTAAGGTTGACGATTAAAGAAGCTCGTCAACATCTTCACGAATTGACGAACTTCATACTCACGCGATGCGGCTTTAGATCTACTATTAACATCACAAAAGATGATAAAGGTCTTTATGTGAATATTAAGACAAGACGCACGGACGCTATTCTTATTGGCAAGAAGGGTGAGACACTCTGGGCGTTACAGTATCTAATCTCTCGACTCATGAAACGTTTTCATCCAAATCTCAAGATTTTGGTGGATGTGGGTGGTTATCGTATGAGACGAAATAATTTTTTGAGAAAAAAGGCTGAGGCGATAGCACGTATTGTCCTGCAAACTGGTCGGGAAATGGCTTTGGATCCGTTGACGAAGAAAGAGCAACAGATAGTGGCAAATAAACTGAGTGAAATTAAGGGCGTTAAGATCTACACTATCGGAAAGGGCGTCAGTAAGAATGTCATCATAGCGCCAAGTGATGAGTCTGAATGATACAATAGTTGCTTGTGCAACACCTGTTGGGTACTCGAGCATTGGGGTCATTAGAGTAAGTGGTGAGCAAACTGTTCAATTAGCAAAGCGCATATTTATCCCGAGACATAAAACTCAAGAATTTGAGACACATCACGCATATTACGGAGCAATCATTGATCCGCAAAGCAATGATATGATTGATGCGGTCATTGCTACATTCTATTTAACTCCATATTCATATACAGGCGAAGATGTTGTTGAATTCTCCTGTCATGGTAATCCGCTCATCATAAATAGAATAATCAGGATACTGACCGACCTTGGTGTACGGATTGCGGAACGTGGGGAATTCACAAAACGTGCACTGCTCAATGGAAAAATAGATTTACTGCAGGCTGAGGCAGTGTTAGATACTGTCTATGCACCCTGTGACGAGGCAAGAAAACTGGCAATCACACAATACGAAGGTAAACTGTCAGAGAAGATCTATGAATTGAGAGCACGGATTGTGGATTTTCTGTCAATCATAGAGGCATCGATTGATTTCCCTGAAGAAGAAGACATTCAGAATACGCCTGTGGATATAAATAAGGATCTACAATCAATCGTTGGAGAACTCAATGAGTTGTTGAGAGGCGCTGCGGTTGGAGTAAAGATTAAAGAGGGCTATCGAGTGTTAATAATGGGAAGGGCAAACGTTGGTAAATCAACACTCTTCAACAAAATCCTTGGTTACGACCGAGCGATTACACATGAAGAACCGGGTACGACAAGAGACTATATTGAAGAATCCGTAGAAATTTCAGGCCTGCATGTACGGCTCTTTGATACAGCCGGTGTTTTAAACAGATTGTCTGGTCCTGATAAGATCGCACAAGAAAGAGCCATGCAGTTGATTGAACAGGCTGATTTGGTCTTATTGATGTTTGATGGATCAGAATCGATGAATGAGGAAGACATCTACCTCCACAACATCACAAATGACAAAAGGCGTATCTTAATCGTAAACAAGATAGACCTCAACATGCAACTTAATGATAACAAGATATTGAGTGATTCTGTGAAGTTGTCCGCAAGAACCGGGAAAAATCTCGAGCTTCTTTTAGATACTATAGGAAATAATCTGTCGCCACAGAATGGTTTTAAGGATGTGCTGTTAACACGAGAGCGACATATCTCTGCCATAAGAAACATGAGAGAGTATCTTAATCGAGGACTCGATGCACCATCGCCTGAAACGCTCGCATTTGAACTGCATTCTGCATTGGATGTGATAGGCGAGTTGACTGGCAAGATTATGCGCAAAGAGATACTCGACAAAATTTTTGAAGAATTCTGCATTGGAAAGTGAATGCCCTGAGCATGTATGCACATGATAGCGTTGATATTTACGTATCGCCATTTTTGTGTTGCCCAATTCATTTGTTTTCCTCTTCTTGACTTTTAATCTTTTTTATCTATAATCATTCAGTGATAATAGATCCAATAGATCTAAAACTCATCAGGCTGCTGGAGCTTCACGGTAGTATCCCGACAAACGAAATCATTTGCAAATTTCAGATAACTGAACAAGAGATGCTCTTAAGAATCAAGAATTTTGAAGAATCGGATTTCATAGATAGTTATGGCATTAAATTGTTTCTCCCTGGAATAATCGGGGGTAAGTGGTACTGGGGATGTATAGCCTCTGAAACCACGCCTCGTTTCAAACCTGAGCATTCTGTTCCCTACCTTGAGGAGACAGTTGAAAATCTTACCTTCCCCTCGGGCGTCTGCCCTGATTTATCACTCCTTTTTTATAGTCAATCTCTAGAAGATACATATAGGAGAATAAACAAGGTGCCTGGAATTAAGTACGCGGAAATCTATAAAATTAATGAATACGATATAAAGGTTCAAAAGATTCTGCTCAAAGATGATTGGCTGACAATTTCTCAGTTTTGTGATGATTTGCCAACATTGGATTACACAAGAATTCACACCATACACAATAGACCAGATTCTGATAGTGATGTGAAGTTAGCGCGGTTACTATGGAGTAAGAAGAATAAAAAGGGAGTGCTTTCGATATTTCCCAACTTCAATTGGTCTATTCTCAAAAATTATGTGCATCTCCATTGCGCGGTTACTACAAAAATGAGGGCGAAGGACTTGAGGAGAATAGTGAACAAATTAGGTTTCTCGGGAAACATTACCTCAAGATTCAAGAAAAGGTACTTTCAATTGGAATTTGACATATGGGGTTTTTCTGATATGCAAACACTATTCAGTGCACTACAGCAAGAAAAAAAATTGACTGTAGAAGGATACTCATTCGGTCACAAAAACACAATATATAATACTTGGGTCAGGGAGTATATCAATGACAAAATTTAGTTTTTTAATCGTTTTGTTAAGCATTCTTCTGGGATGTTCGAAAGAAGAGAAGGTAGAACAGACACCGGTGCGCACTGAGAATAATCAAATAGTGAAAAAAGGCGAAAACCTTGAGACGATACTCGACAGGACACTGCCTAATGAACTAAGTGTCTCAATAATCAATGCACTGAAATGCGCAGGCTTTCCATTTAGAAGATGTATGCCTGGCGATTCAGTGACGATTCTAGAGGAGGATGGAGACTTTTTGGCATTTACCTACAGTCAAAATTGTACCCATAAATACTATGTTCTTAATGATGATCAATATCTTTCTGTGGCTATGAAATTTCCTTACATTGACACAACTATCTGTTTTCAGAAAGGTGAAATCAATTCAACTCTCTATGAATCGCTGTTAAAACTAGGTGAAACACCATTATTGGTCTACAGATACGCGGATATCTTTGCCTGGGAGATAGATTTTGTTACTGAGACACAGAACGGCGATTCCTTTTATATCTACTTTAGTAAAACGCTGTGTGATTCAAATTTCGTTGAGTATCTTGATATCATCGCAGTACGATACAAGGGCGATATTGGTGACTACTATGGTATATATTATCAAGACCCAGACTGTAATGAAGATTATTATAATCTCAAAGGGCAGTCACTGAGAAAATCACTTTTAAAATCTCCTCTCAGATATTCTTATATCAGTTCCTATTTCTCCGAGAGGAGATTTCACCCGATCCTTAAGGTGTGGCGACCCCATCACGGGTTAGACTATGTTGCTCCCATCGGCACACCAGTATCGTCGATCGGCGATGGCGTTGTTACTTATAAAGGTTGGAAAGGTGGGTATGGGAATCTGGTTGAGATAAGACACAAAAACGGTTTCAAGACAAGATATGGACATCTCCAGAAATTTGTCAAAGGCATTTCTAGAGGGAAAAGGGTCAAGATGGGTCAATTAATAGGCTATGTTGGCTCAACAGGGCTGTCGACTGGCCCGCACCTGCATTTTGAATTACACAAAAATGGAGTAGCCATTAATCCGCTGAGGGTACAAATTCCACGTGCACCATCAGTCAAGAAGGAGTACATGGTTGAATTTAAACAGCGCTGTGATTCTCTGATACAAACAATTGAGAATCTTACACAAGAAAAGAAAAAAGGGGTATCATAAGGTAAGGGAAAAAGGGATTTAGATGCCAATACACCTTAAGGCAAAAAAAGGCGATTACGCGCCTACTGTGCTCCTTGTTGGCGATCCGGCAAGGGCTGAGACCATAGGCACACTGTTGATGGATTCGAAACTGGTGAATAAGAATAGGGGATTATTAGGTTATACAGGTTCTTACCAGGGAAAAAGTGTGTCTGTACAGACAACTGGCATGGGATGTCCATCTGCAGCGATTGTTGTCGAAGAACTTATTCAGCTTGATGTGAAAAGGTTCATAAGGATCGGCACATGTGGCGGTATCGGTGAATACATTAAACCACTCGACATCATTGCCGCAATTGCAGCAACGCCGTATGATGGAACAACACGTACATATCTCAAGAATGTGCCGCATGCCCCTTGTGCAACATTTGATATTTTAAGAATTGCCTATGATATTGCACGGAGAAAGAAAATCAACGTGTATTTTAGTGGTGTGGCGAGTGTCGATGTCTTTTATAATCCATTTCCTGATTATGTTGAGGTATTAAGGTCACAGGGCATTGCCGCAGTAGAGATGGAAACAAGTTTAATCTATTACCTCGCGAATAGGAGTAGGAGAGAGGCTGCTTCCTTTTTACTCGTATCAGATATTGTTGGTGGCGGTGAAGAATTCACAGAATTTGTGACTGATAAAGAACTCACAAAAAGCATGGAAGGACTCATTAATTATGTGCTCGAAGTTTTTTACCATTTATAATGGTAGAGGATAGGAGGTGTCATGGAAAAGTGGCGTTGTATAGTATGCGGGTACATCTATGACCCGAAGGTTGGTGATCCCGAATCAGGCCTCGAGCCAGGTGTGCCTTTTAAGGATTTACCCGATAGGTGGGGATGCCCAGAATGTGGTGCATCCACAGATTCTTTCGAACGCATTGAAGAGCCTGAACCGCTGCAAGAATAAACACGTATGCTGAGCGAGTATCTTGCCAAAGAAAAAATTCTGTTGAATCTGAAGGCAACAGATCTGAAAGAAGCATTAACACAGATGCTCAGGATGAGCACTGAAAAAAAACATTCGGTGATAATTGATTCAATAATGGAACGTGAATCACTGATGTCAACTGCCCTGGGCAAGGGAGTGGCTCTACCAAGGATAATTATTGAGGACAAGGCAAAGACTGAAATAATAGTAGCACTCAGCCCATTAGGCATAAGCATGAAAAGCCTTGATCTTCTTCCGGTCAAGATTATATTTCTTTACCTTTTTTCAGAAAAAGACGGGTATCCTGCGATCTTGGCACAGAGTCTAAGATTGTTGAGTGAAGAGAGCTTAAGAGCCGCTCTTCTTAATAGTAATACAACAGATGACATTATTACCATCATAAAGAAGTGGGAGGCAGACTGAAGATTGGTGTGAGGGTAGTATTGCTCATAGTCTGGATCATCGTCATCTTTGTATTGACCGGGTATCCATCTCTTAAAATCCCGACTATAAAAGAGACACCATTGGATAAATTCTATCACATAATAATCTTTTTTATATTGGGATTCCTTGAATATCCACTCTTGAAGAAATTCTTTTT
>Ga0209636_10000881_pt1 | contig 29808 bp, 24 predicted proteins | sample DeeMarSWOR152_54_FD_187464 | JGI IMG/M metagenome (GOLD analysis project Ga0209636, IMG submission 187464) | Marine sediment microbial communities from White Oak River estuary, North Carolina - WOR-1-52-54 (SPAdes) (version 2) | ecosystem: Environmental > Aquatic > Marine > Intertidal zone >...
AATATTTTCTAACCGCATAAGCACGGCGTTCAGATAATCGCTGATTTGAAGCGAAATTACCGGTATTATCCGTATAGCCGCGAATTTCTATTTCAATATTCGGATGTTCAGACAATGTTTTAACGACATCATCGAGTATGTGAAAGGATTCAGGATTCAGCCGTGCGCTTCCAGATGCAAAATTAACACCTTTAAGTATTATGGTTTTACCCTTCTCTATTTGTTCCGGTTCCGGTTCTGGTTTTTCATCCGGGCAGCCATCATCATCCAAATATCCATTGAAATCTTCTGCCCAATTGGGACATTGATCCAGACTATCTGGAATACCATCCTTATCATTATCAAAATCAGGACATCCATCACCATCCTCAAATTCATCAAAATCTTCTGGTATATTAGGACATTTATCATTCACATCTTGTATGGTATCGCCATCGTTATCTAAATCAGGAATCCCATCATCATCCTGATGGCCATCAATATCTTCGGGATTGTTGGGCGCTTTATCTCGTGAATCAAGAATTCCATCATTGTCATTATCTGGATCAGGCGCGCCGTCTTTATCCTGAAATCCGTCAAAATCTTCTGCGCGTAATGGATCGAGGTCAAATTTGTCCTCTATTCCATCTTTGTCTTGATCCTTAAATCCGCCAAAGTAGTACGTCAACTCCAGTCGAAGCTCAGCAATCCCATTATTTCCATCGTCACCGAATCCAATCGTATCCTCCTGTCCTTTTAACAAGCGATAATAATTAAAGAACATTTTACAGGTATAATCCTGAGTTAAAAATAATTCAACTCCCAGACCTCCGAATAGGGTGGCATTAAGTTGTGCACTCTTTAAACTTTTTCCTCGAGAAAACAGAGAGATATCATCACCCAATTCTCGAATATCCCAGACTAAAAAGCCAGTACCCAACGAAATAAGAGGTCGAATAGTAGTTTGAGGTATCAGATAATAAGTTAAGTTAAGATTAAACGGGAGGAGTTCTGTTTTATATTCACCAACGGCTTTGAAAAGGGAGCCGTTCGGATTTCTGGGATAAACCCACCCATAGGCAAAACTGCTGCTAAAGACCAACTGTGGAGAATATCCATAATTAAATTTCAGCCCAGCCCATTGATCAATAGTAGAGCGATCAATTCCCCCGCCAACCATTTTGATCGATGAGCCAATTAATCCAAATCCGTAACGTCCAGTAAGATTCTGCGTTAGTAAATTCGAGTTGCCGATGAGAAGACCCAACATGCAAAAAAGGAATATCTTTTTAATCTTCATCGCCACACCACCTTTCCATTGTTGAATTTCCCCAACAAAATGTCCATAAAGCTAAATAAATATTCTGAAATTGTCAAGGTCTTTTTGAAATATTAATAAAACTTTATCATATAAATAAGATTAACTGTAAGAATAACTTGCTATTAGAATCAAAATGAAACAAGATTTCCCAATAAATGTTTCAGTTTAAAACAATGATCAGTTTTTCTTTCAACAGAAAAGGGAGCCAGTATAGATTCTTGACAATTTTCTACCGAAAATTGTAATTATCAAGCTATATAAAAAACATAAGGTTTAGAAACATACTAAATAGCATTATTGAGCAAATTTTAAAAACGATTAAAATTCATCCATTTTCGTTTTTAAATGGCATAAAACTTGTATAAAAATCATTAGTTATACTAATATTTAACATAGTATTTTGAAAATAATGGATTAAAAATTAATTTTGATCCAATTATACTCATTTTGGGTTAAAATGTAAATTGGTCATAGCGATTCCATCCGCCTTTGGCGGACGGTGTAATGCTCCCCAAAATTTGGACAGGTAATTAAGTTAAAAAATGCTTATATTACCTAAAAAAATGGGAGTATCAAATGCCGAACAACAGGAAACGATACAGTGCTGAATTTAAAGCAAAAGTAGCACTTGAGGCTCTAAAAGAGCAAAAAACATTAACTGAATTATCAAATCAATATCAAATTCATTCGGTTCAAATTTCCAACTGGAAAAAGCAGTTGCTCGAGGGCTCAGCATCAATATTCAATAATTCAAAAAATAATAATCACAGGAAACAGCAAAATTTAGAAGACCATTTATATCAAGAGATTGGACGATTAAAAATTGAATTAGATTGGTTAAAAAAAAAGTTATGACCGATCCCATTGAAGCAAGACGTCTTATGATCGAACCTAATCACCAAAAGATCAGTATTGTAAAACAATGTGATTTTTTAGGCATCAGTCGATCGGGGTATTATTACAGCCCTCGTCCTGAAAGTCCAGAGAATTTGAATATCATGCGTTTGATGGACGAGCAATACTTAAAGACACCTTTTTATGGTGCCAGACGAATGCATGCCTACATTACCTATCAGGGTTATTCGGTTAATATTAAGAGAATAAGACGATTGCTTCGTTTAATGGGGCTGGAAGCGATTTATCCCAGGCCAAATATTATTAAAGTGCAACCAGGTCATAAAATATATCCCTATTTACTGAACGGCTTATCAATTAATGACATAAATAAAGTATGGAGCAGCGATATAACATATATTCCCATGAAATCAGGCTTTTTATATTTAGTGGCAATTATGGATTGGTATAGTCGTTATGTTTTGTCCTGGAGGATTTCCAATAGCCTTGACTCAACTTTCTGTGTTGATGCGTTAGATGACGCGTTAGCATTAGGCTGTCCCGAAATCTTTAACACGGATCAAGGCACCCAATTTACCAGTGAAAGCCATATCAGTCGCTTAAATTCTAACAAGATAAAAATCAGTATGGACAGCAAAGGACGAGCGATTGACAACGTTTTTATCGAGCGTTTATGGAGAAGCCTAAAATATGAATATGTCTATCTCAATGCTCCAGAAACTGGCAAAGAACTTTATCATGGATTATTTGATTATTTTAATTTTTACAATAATGAACGTCCACATCAATCATTAGGCTATCAGGTTCCGAGCGCCGTTCATTATAAAAATAAATAAAAAAGTAGTTGACAGATTGGGGAAAAATTGTTAAATTGACGCAAGCCCCGTAATACTACGTATTACGGGGGAGTGATCCCTTCATATCTTTTAACTTATTTTCCCTCTATTTCTGTCCAAACAATGGGGAGCCCCTGACGGAATCGGTGGTATTTAATTACAAAATAATCCTTATTAGGTATAACTGTTATCACAATAAACCAAAAATAGCAGTTAAATCGAAACGATTTAAAAACTATCAAATGGAAACACAAATGAAAAATCTTAAACGACTTATCATTATTGGAATCATTTTAACTACCCAACCCTTAACTGCATACCCGCAGTCAGAGCAAGGGAATCGCGGTCCAATATATTTATCTACTGCGTGGAACCTGGTAAAAGGAGATTTAACCTTTCAAGGAAATTCACGATTCTATTTTAACAACAAGACTTTTACTTATGCAAACAGCAATGCTACCGCTGTTACATTCTGGGATGTACAGGGTGCACTGAATCTAAATTATGGACTTGGCAAACATTACCAGATCGGTTTATCACAAATATTGTATCAGGATAACCATAAATCCGGAAGCGGTTATAATTTTCCGGATGATCTGTTTTTAAAGGTCAAGTTTGGATCATTTCCTGTAAAACCTGGTCCGATAAAATTTGGTGTTACTCTTGCTACCAGATTACCTCTCGCTAAATATCATAATATTCAATTAGAGCCCTATTCCGCCGGGAGAGTCGAAGTGGCTCTAATGGGATTAGTTTCTTTCTCGAAGAATCAAATTTATCCCGAAGATGAATTTAATGCACATTTGAATTTAGGAATTATTGATCACAATGATAACGGTAAAAAATTCATTGAATCAAACGTCGAATATGTCAATCAAAAAAATTCTCGTGAAATCTACGGTGGATTGGCTTTAATTTATCCAATGACAAAATTTGATTTCTCCGTTGAACTTTATGGTAACTTCAACATATCTAAGCCCCCACCTGCGGCTTACAGTCGACATAATTATCTGTATATCACCCCAGGCATAACTTACAACGTTTTTTATTGGCTATCTCTGGCTTGTGGTTTTGACTTTCGGCTTACCAAACATCAATCCAGTAAAAGTCCGCTAATCCCAACTGCTATGGCGAAGATGTTACCAACCTATCCGACCTGGAGAGTTAATTTTGGAGTTAGAATCAACCTTGTTTCAAAATTAAAAGGTCGGTTTGAAACGAAACAAAATTTCGAGTCCATTAGGTCTGATAAAGATAAAAAAGATATTTATGAAGAGATTGCTGGAGAAAGGAAACAGATTGAAAATGCCGAAGTAGAACTGCAAAAAATTCGGGAAGAACGGAAGAAAATGGATGAAATTTTGGACCGGCTTCGGAAAGCATTGGAGCTTAAAGATAAAAAAGATAAAACTGAAAAAGGTAAAGAGAAGAAATAAGGAGCAACATCACCAATTACAAGATTTAGATGAATTGGGAAATTGGAACACCGCATCCTTGATTCTGCATCTTTGAGTTCCGATTTCCCATTTTTTTTAAATTAGCTTGTCCATTAATCGCTTTAAACCAATACTGGATTTTGGCGTCCAGCTAAAAGATTTATGCCACACCTCTGAACTCTCCATGCAAAGGTAGACAAACACATCAGGAGCAAGTTGCTTAATCCACTGATTCATTTTTCCGAACATTTTGATACGAATTGGTTTGAAATAACGGAGCTTACCGTCTTTCCCAGGGAAAAGCTCACCATAAACAATTTTGCTATCAGGATGATTTTGACGGATAATTTGATCGAGATGAGGCGGATACCTCAATGCACCCAGACTGATCCAGATGATATTTTTAGGTTTGATTTTTTCGAATATTTTTTGAACCACGAAATGATAGTCCTGCTCCCAGCTATCATAATAAATCATGGGATCAAAATGAAAAGCCAATTTAAACCCCGCATGCTGACATTTTTCAGCAGCAGCCAATCGTTCTTCTAATGTCGGTGCAGAAGATTCCTCAGTGGAGATTATCTTTGGTGTATTTAAAGACCATGCAACGACTGTTCGTCCTTTATGGTTTAAATTAACAAAATTTTCAATAAGGGTGGATTTGGTTTTCAATTCGATAATTGCGTTTTGTTTGTCAGCAAAGAAAGACACGAGTTGAGAGCTATACTGTGTAAAATGATCGGTGCTGAGGCTATCAGCTAATTCCCCGGTACCGATTCTAAAAATCTTATCAGGCTGTCTGCTTATTTTTTCTTCTAATTCGACAAACATATCTTCGATATTACCATAAACAATGATGAATGGACTGTTAAAATAGCCCTGCAAAATGCAATAGCTACAATTAATTTCACAATTATTTACAAGGTTCAAAATTTGATAGCCACAGCAGATATAATTTTGTGTACCGGGACATCGCTTTAGAAATTCGCCTTTTTGATATGCCAGAACAAGCGGCTTGTTATTGGGAACATTATTCTGATGGATAGAAGAATTCTCCATAATAAATTTAGATAGATCATTGAAAATAATTGGAGATAGGGTTGGAAGTTTTGCCAGTATTCGTTGGGTGACTGGATGATTTAAAATCCTTTTCTCGATATAGATTTTTGATGGACGGTATGGTTGATATGTCATAATCTTACGCCAAAGATTCCAATTTAGCTAGGCAGTTCTGATCAGCAATTGAGCTTAGAATTCCAGTAAATTTTTTAAATTCGGATTGGTTTTTAAAGCTGAATTCAATTGTATATTTATCCCCTTCAAAAAATGGGGGCGGTCGCAGAATAATATTTGGAGGTAACTTCAAATCCTTTTTCAGGTTTTGAAAATCTTTCTCTATTTTAGTGAATAACGGATATCTCATTTTCATCAATACTTCTTTGATTCGCTCAGCTTTTTGGGGAAGTGTTATTTTATTATTTGCAAGAACATCCTGAATTTCATTGTTCTGCAATATCTGATCGATTGATTGAGCATTGATTTCAGATAACTCCTGTAATAATCGTAACAATTCTTTTTGACGATTCTTTCCTGACTTTAATTGGTGAAATAGATTAAAGATTGTCCGCCTTTCAATTTGTGACCTTTCAAGCAAAGCAACGGCATTATCAATTGATATAAAATCTTCAACAATAGCTATCTTGATGTTGTCTTCTAATTTTACTAATTTTAAGTAACGACTCAATACCACCTCATTTGACCCAAGCTCCAATAATGGAAGAAATTCTGAAATAACTCTATCCTCTGACACATGAAACAATTCGATTAATTTATAAAGTACCATTGATTTTTCGATCTCATTTAGATGTCGTGTACCAATATTTTCATAAAAATTTAACAGAAACAACTCAAGAGTTGGCTCCTGGCTTGTTGAGTAATAAACCTGTGACGAGATTTGATCAATTTTTAAATGTCTTAAGGCAAGGATACGTTTCAGCCCCGATACAATTCTAAATGTTCCATTATTTTTTTGTTCAAGAATTGGTGAATGAAGAATCCCAATGTTTTTTATTGAATTAATCAGTTGTGAAAGCGGAAGTTCAAAGGTAAATATATAACTTCGATCATTGACATCGATTTGATCTAAATGGATTTTCATTTCTTTGGATTTGTTCATTGCGATCTCCTGACGACAAATGTCGTTTAATCTGGAAGGAACTGCAAAAAGTGACGGTCACTTACCATTCCTAAGCAGCTCCCATTGGCTATTGTCATTATATCTGGAATGAACTAACGTGCCACGCACTTCCAAGTGCGTGGCACGTTAAATATCTATAATATTACAGACTAAATCTTTGTTTTTTGGCAAGACTTTTTTTGTTTGTAATTTTGAATTTGAAAATTGGAATTTATTTGGAATTTGGTCATTTTGGAACTTGGAATTTGCAGTTCACTGCGCTGTGCTCCATGCCCAACACGCTACGGTATTCTGATGGATGTCCAAATATTTGCAATTTATAGCTTATATAAAATGTTACATTTTAAACCTAACGAGTATATTTGTACCTCTCTATAATCGAAATATATTGATTACCTTCCTCGATTTTACTCCGTTTGAAACAACCATTAGCCAATATAGTACATTTCTTAATAAGTATGTCGATCGTCGCTTGCTTGTCTTCCGTTGAAACCGAATTTTCTTGTAACATCTTTTCCAATGCCTTTACTCTAAAACGATCCATTCCCCAGAGTCGCTGCGAGAGCTGATCCTCATGTCCTCCATTTTTAATAATTAATGGCTCATTAATAAATGTAATTGGATAACGCTGACTGATCCGCAGCCAGAGATCATAATCCTCACAGACCAAAAGACTTTCATCAAATAAACCAACTTTATCAAAAACCTCTCGATAAATCATCACCGAAGATGGACTGATGATGCAAAGCGGCAGGCATTTTTGATAAATCCATCCTGAATATTTTTGATGAATTTTTTTGGGATTGACCTTTTTACCTCTTCTGATCCAAATTTCATCAGTGTAGCAGATTTTTATACCTGGATCAGTGATCATCAAATCGACTTGAGTCTGCAATTTATTTTTAAGCCATCTGTCATCTGAATCGAGAAACGTGATCAAATCCGCCCTGGCTTTTTTAATGCCTGAATTTCTGGCAGCCGAGGGTCCTTTATTTGGTTGATAAAAATATTTAACCTGTACCCCGTAATTGGCTATAATTTCACGCGTATCATCAGTAGAACCATCATCAATAATCAGGAGTTCAAAGTTTGTGAAAGTCTGTTCCAATACAGAATCGATGGCACCTTTGAGCCAAGACGCTCGATTGTAAGTCGGGATGATAACACTGACTAAAGGGCGATTTTGTCCTGTATCTTCTAACATACTGGATCGCATTATAATATTATAGGTCAAATCATTGTTTTTTTGGCAAAAACTTTAATACTTTTAGTTTGCACCGAAACGAGAATCTTCCTTAGGAAGTTCTCTATTATTGAATGATCCACTGAAGAATGACTGGAACGAAAAAACTCTAAAATCTTTTTTGTTGTTCCTTTTTCGTTGAAAGAGAATTCTCTTCAATATCACTTCCTTTGTCGATATAAAGAACTTTTGACAACTCTGACCATTGCTGAAACATTTAAGTTATTTCTTAAAAAACGCCTTATCTTTTCAGCGCTTTCGTTTGGATTTTCAATTATATCATTATAAGAGATATACAACACATCAATATGACTCTGTTTCTCAAGCCATACCTCCAGTTTTTGTAAATGATTTTGATATTTATTTGCTATAATTTCATCATTCTCATCATCCCCATCGCGTGGTAATCGTTGTAACATCCTTCGTTGTGACGCAATGATTTCTTGCATATTTCTCTTCATGAAAATGATTTTATAATTTCTATTTTTTGGAAGATGATACAATAGTAAGGAAACTATTTTTACAGCTTTGCCTTCACATTGACTCAGCCAGGATCTATCTTTTTCTAAGTTTTTGATTTTTTCAAATTCATAATATCCCTTTGGATTATCTTCATCAGCTTTTCGAACGTCATCAGTCAAAATGTCCATTCCGCCGGCTTCCAACATTTGCATCATTAAGGACGTACCAGAACGTGGTAGACCAGATACGATCGTGATTACATCTAATCTCTTTTTTTTCATTAAATATTTTTTAAAAACAGATGGCATATAAGTCCTTTGTAATACTGTACAAAACAGAAGTTCGCCTTAGATGGGCAACCTAAGATTAAAAAATAATATATAAATTCCAATGATCCAAACACTAAATTCCAAAAATTTTAACTAATAAGAAACGTTCAGTTCATTGAAAATTGGAAGTAGTGATTTATTTGGAATTTAGTTAATCACGATAAAGGGCTCTTATATTTTTAAAAAATCAATCTATCTGATCCATAATAAATTCGATGATATCTTTTACTTTTATTCCTTCAAAACATCTCACTTCAGCACAATTTTTATGGGTTTTATGGACGCAAGTTAAATTCTTACAATCAGGCATTCCTTCAAAAACTTTTGAGGGTGCGTCCTGACTGCTCGTCAGGTGAACTTTTGAAAAAGAATCGTATCCATATATTTTCGAATTTGTCGCCCCGAATAGACTGATCATCGCTGTCTTATTTCTGAAAGAAATTTTTGAATCAGTGCAAACCTTATATGCAGCAGCAATGTGCATTTGAGCCGTGTCACCAGAAATAAATAAATCACTTCGGTCAATAATACCGGTGTATGTGTCGATTGAAATATTATCTGGAATAATAATTATTTTAGTGTTATCTAATTTTACTGGAATTTGATTGTATAAAGTGTGCTCAATACCTTGAAAAGTATAACCAGGTCCTAATAGTATAAAGTCATGACGATCCAACCATAGGAGGTTTTTAATTAATTCTACCTGAAATTCCAGTGGTATCAGGGTATATTGAGATGAGGTGTCTGGATTTAAAAATATAATTTTAGCATCTGATTGTATGTTTAAGCGTTTTAATAACTTATTAGTGTTTGAAAATACAGTTTTCGAAAAATAAATTTTATTACATTCAAAAGGAAAAGTGTTGTCTCTGGGCTTTAATTGATAAGGTAAAAGATGAATCAGATCAGTAATATAATTATGTAATTGAAATAACACATGCGGTGTTTGTATAGGAGAATCTTTTGTATTTATGATAATATCAGCAACTAATTTAAAGGGCACTAAAATGGGACATTTTGCGTAATTTAAGGCACCACTTGAAAAAAAGGGGTATAAATTTATAATTAGATCATAATCAATTTCGGCTAACAAACTTTCTATCGATGCTTTGTTTCTTGTAGAAGTAAAATTTGTATCAACAAAAATTGGAAGATCATTATTTATGTAAGGATTATTAAATATCAATGGCTGTGCTTTTAGTTGATAAATATAATCGACAGCACAATCGGGAAAATAATGTTTCAACACCCGAATAATTGACTGGATAACAACAGCGTCGCCAATATTTGTATCCGAGACAACCAAAACACGGTTTAGTTCATTTATAGAACTCAGTTTTTTTTGGGTTATAACATTTAGATATCTATAAATATTTTCATTTTCAGCCAATCTTCTTAAGGTAGCATCTACAACAGCAGGTGATAAATTACCAATTTTCGTTAATACAGTTTCTGAAAAGGACATAAGAGTTAAAAGCTTAGTTATTCTTGCTGTTTTTCCGAATTAGATTGTAAATAATTGGAGCAACAAGCAGTACTAAGGTTACAATTAAAGTCTTTCCCGAATTCAGATTCCTTAAAATCTGATACATTCTATCGAAAGCTAGTGTCCATGTTACGACACCAAACCACATAGAGGGAATCGCTACCATTAATATCTCATGATCATCATATCCTTCGAAGTAAGCGATAAGGGAGCCAACAGTGGCACCTGTCATAGGCAATGGTATCCAGATAAAAATAGCAATGCTGAATAAATTCCAGTTGCTGCGAATTTTTTTACTGCTTTGAACTTTTTGATGCAAGGATGCGATGATTCGACATTTCAATACCTTTTCTGAGAGAAAGACAAACAGAGAATAAACCAAAAGAAGATAAATCGTATTATATGTAATAATAATTATGATCAGCGGAAATGCTTTGAATCCAAATTCAAAACCAGTGCCGATAAATGCAAGGCGTCCTCCAACATGACATGCACCGATCATAGAGAGAATTTTTAGAGCCAGCTCGGAATCGAAAACCAGAATAATAAAATAGAGAGTAATTTCTGCACCAGCGAGAACGATTCCCAATGCCAGAATCGTTTTTCGAGTTAATCTTCTATCCAATATTATAAGTAACCTAAATTTTTAAATCTCTTTCTAATGATCTCTTCCTCTTGCGGATCATAAATTTGATTATCGTCTTTGATTGATAGCTCATTTTTTGACATCTTATCTTCCCTATTCTTGTCTAAGTGCTTTATAATTTTTAGAATCTGGTTGTTCATTTGTTTTGCAATTGACTTTTCTTCTTGAGTAATATCACTGTTTTCGCAAGGATCATTCTCCAAATCATATAGTTCCTCTTTTCCCACATGGACTTTTTGACAGTAATTACACCAGCCATCATTTTCATAAGCAGTAATATACTTGTATTTTTTTGTCCGTAGTGCTGACTTTTTTTGAACATAAGATTCTTCAATAAAAACATGATCCCTGATTTTATCTATCTTATCATGAATTAGAGGTAATAAGCTTTGCCCATCGAATTCTTCTTTAAGATATTTAACATTAACCAGATCACAAATTGTTGGAACAAGATCGATGTGCTGCACCAAACTGATAATTCGTTTTTCTTCGGTAAAAAAATTGGGATAATGCAAAATTAGCGGTACATGTGTGGTTTCTTCGTATAATCCATGATGGTCAAAAAAAATATCATGCTCCGTTAAACTATCACCATGATCAGAGGTAATAATGAGCAAGGTATTTTCCCATAACTTATTCTTTTTCAATACATCAAACATTTTTCCCAACTGAAAATCGACATACTTTACCGCACCATGATATTTCGATGTTAATAGGGATTTTGAACCAGAGATGTCTTTTTTGTTATCCATGAAATTTTGGGGACAATTATAAGGCGTATGGGTGTTCCAATAATGGAGGAATAGAAAAAAAGGTTCCTCGTTTTGTTGTTTGATTAATTCATCTGCTATTCTGGTTACAAACGATGCATCCTGGAGCTTGGCAAGATTAAAAGTAAATGCAAATGTACTTAAAACATCTTTAATCCCTTTAATTATGTTATGAAAAGTGGGTTTCCGCATTGGAGTGTAACATTTCAAAATAGGTAGATGTCCAATCATGTATTTAGTATATAATTTTGGAAGCTCAACAGCATAATAACTCAAATTTTCCCGACCATGACGTTCTATTTCATATCCATAATAGTCGAATCCCTGCTTAAACCACCGTCCCATCCAGTCCACTGCCATCGTTTCATAACCTGATTGTCTCAATATCTGTGCCAATAATTTTGTGTTCGTTTTTTGTAGCGAATCGATTTCAGCAAGCTTTACTTTATCACCATGATTCATAATGCCATGTGAACGAGGGTATTTGCCAGACAGAATAGAGGTTAAACTCTGATCTGTCGTATTCCAACAAGCATAGGCATTTTCAAACAACACACTTTGTTTGGCAATCCGGTCTATATTTGGACTGGGATTACCGTCCATTCCATAACATCCTAAATTTCGAGCGCGGAGCGCATCAATGACAATGAGAATAATATTAGGTTTGCTGTCTTTCATAATATCAATATTTTTGAATTAAAAACTTTGTGCTTTCTTATCCCTTTGAGTCTTTGTGGTGGTGAATAATTAAGGTTAAAAAATTTTTTATGTATTTCCTGTGGAATATAAGAAATAATGGTATCTTTTTCAAGATAAATATCAAGATTTATACTTGTTAAATGAATAGTGCTAGCCTGGTAAAAAATTTTCACCATAAAAATAGCTTGATTTTTAGAATGACTTTAGGCGCTTATAGCCCCATATCGATCCGCTGACTGGAGGATTGTCGATAATTTTTTTTCTGTGTTTGTTCCTTTCAGTGGTGCCAGTTCTTTTATTGCAACTGCTCCGAAGGAACTATTTCTTTCAAACAAAATCTTGAAAGAAGCGTAGTTTCTGAACAGTATATTTCTTGCACAAAAGATAAAAATATTTTGGAAACAAAAACTGAACTGACACAAAAATTTCTCGTTTTTTTATTTTTGTGACAGGTCCGATTTTGTGAGCTAACTTTTCTTTTTGATTTTGGCTCACCCAGGTTAAGTTTTTTATAGAAGTCTACCTGGTGCTCGAAAAAGAAATTTGCTTTTCATAATCTCTTTTATATTTTCAATTCCTGAAAAAAATTAGTGGAGCGAACGATGAATCAACGAATTGTCTCAGATTCCAAAATTCTCCATGGAAAACCTCGAATTCGTGGAACTCGAATTGCTGTTTCCATGGTTCTTGAGCTCATCGAGGCAGGGATTCCTTTCACAGAAATTCAGACAAAATATTACCCGCAACTTACCGATGAGGATATTAAAGCATGTATCGCTTATGCCCGTCAATTGATTGAAGATGAAGAAATTCATTTTGCTCAATAGGAAGATATTCTACAAACTTTGATTAGCGTGGATCAAAAAAAATTTCGTGTGCGACATTAGCAGAGGCTCACAAACCAGGTTATCTCAAAAAACCTGGTTTTTCTAAACATGAATAAGAAACAAAAATTGCAGGAGTTATAAAAAATTATTAAAACAGGAATACAGAAATCAAAATACACATAAAATTACCCCTAACGTTGTTATTTAAATTAGAAAAGGTTAAAAACTTTAGCTAAAAACATTGCCCACCCTGATAGAGCTACAAGAATTGACAGAAACATTAAAAACCACGTGATCCATTGTCGAGTGGTTATCGGCTTAACTGACAACATACCTTCAACACACAATTCCACTGTTTTCGTAAAATGCTCATTAGCTTCATCAGGATTTATAGTACGTTTATTGCGAGCCTCATCATAGTGATAAACAGCTTGTCTGAAATACTCTTGTGCTTTTTTACGCTCACTCCATGATATTCCTTTCATGATATGTTTTTTTGCTTCATTAAGTTTTAAACCAGCTATATATTCACCAGAATCTAATGCAATATTTTTAATATCATGTAAAGCTTGCTTAAAATTATCTATGGCCCCTTCTTGGTCTTGTGGATCTGAATATGCTTTCTCAATCCCTACAAACATATGTTCTATAAAATGTCTCATATTATTCATAAATTTATAATTAAGCATACTTATTGCAGCTTTATCCTCTATGCCTCGGACTTGTTTCATTGAGGATCGGTAAAGGAGCGCTAATTCCTTTAAGTACGTATGAATATCCTCCATTTTTTATTCCTTTCCTTAAACCACCATTAAAAGTTAAGGGGGCGAGGTCAAATAAATGAAAAATTGGAATTTTTTAAGTTATTATTTTTTATGAGTGATTACAATAGAAATGGGTAAGTTATTTAATCTCACTCCCTAAAAAAGACCAGCAATATTTATGCTGGTCTATGTAATTTAATGCCCCCAAGGTTGTCGTTATATAAAGCTATTTTCGAAAGAGAGGTAGAAATATAATATACAGGATGCTCTTCCAGAGAGGAAATTTTGCAGATATCTTTTTAGGTTCGTTGTCCCCATAATTTTTCAAATAAGGATTAAACGGATTATCTTTTAACATCACTTCATCCATGATGTGATAGCTTCCTGTTGGGGCAAGAATTTCTTTTCTTTTTTTGCTAAATATTGACATGGTACTCCCCTCTTTTATAGACCTAAAATAAAAGTACAAAAATCAAAGTAGTAATTCATAATTTGTTTTCAATTCGATTTTTAATATAATTAAATTTTATACATTTGTCAAGTAAAAAATTTTAAATCAACAAAATATAGTATAGCATTATTATGGTATTACAAAATATAGTGCGGATAGATCGATAATTGTTATATTTCCATATTACTGAAACAATTCCGTCTGATCCGATGACAGCTCTTTTAATCGAAAAAACTTTTTACTATTTATTTTCATGGGCTCAATGAAATCCAGACCAGATAGAAAATATCCCAATTCTTTTGGTTCAATGTCTAACTGCAATTTATCTTTAATTTCATCCGTTGTCAGGTAACCGCTGGATAACAACTCAGTTAATTGTATTCTTAAATTATCTTCATCGTTGATTTCAATCTGATCACCGTTCATATTGACTGGTATGGCACCTTTCAAGATCAACAGGTTATTGGCATTTTTTTCGTCTGATTCAGGTTTGCGCACATAGATTTTGCGCCGCTTTTTCAAACCATCCATCACACCTGCCCAGGTTCCGCCTTTGGAATCCGATTCCGCCACATAAATCTCTTTCGCCAATCCATAGATATAGATGTTACGATTCATCGCCAGTCCCACCGACCACGGCGCTTTGGGATGAAAGGTGCTGACGACCAGAACGTCCCCTGCCACGATCTGCTGGTAATATTTTTTGAATCCGCTGGAAAAAGTCAAAATCCCCTGGGGCAACACGATAATACTATGACCATTAAATTCGATCGACGCATCCAGCGCCAGCTTATCAACCCCTTTGGCGAAACCGCTGACCACGGCGCGATAATCATGAGCACACTTTTGGGCGATGTTCCTGGTAAATTCCAGTGAAATCTCCGATGCATTGCGAGAGCCAACAACCGCTACCGATGGCTCATTTAAAATTTTCTTATTTCCTTTTACATACAACAACGGCGGAGCCTGTTTTGTCTTCAAATTGTCTTTTAATGTTTTTGAATATTCATCTGAATTTATTGGAATTAAACTGAATCCCTGTTCCAGCAAACTCTCGGCAACAAAGGAATAACTGGCAAGCTCAGATCTGGCGGAAATTAAATCAGTTGTCTCTTTGTCGTTTAATCTATAGGCTTTCTTCCATTGTTCAGCACTAAGATTAAAAAATTCAGCGAACGTAATTTCCTGGTTGTGCAGAATTTCAACGATCAATTGATTCACTTTCTCAGTTCGCCAGTTTGGTAGATGGCTCAATGCCATCCAATAGGCAAAATCCTGAACATCGTTCATGAGATATCTCCACCAATGGTTTTTGCAATGACTAATGGGACAATCTTGGCCGCGCCCAATTTCGTTAACATCCTGCCGACCTCTTTGATGGTCGCACCGCTATCAAATATATCGTCAATTAATAAAATTTTCTTATTCGCAACAGCATAATGAGGCTCAAATACAAACGCATCTTTCACATTGTCCCTTTTCAACACAGAGTTTTGAAACACCTTTTGAGGGCGGGTCCGCTTTAACTTTTTCAAATTGTGAGAAATGGGAAAACTCAGCGTCTTAGCAATTCTTTCGGCAAAATTTTTAACTAACTCTCCTGACTCGGTTGGAGGAATATAGAGCACCAGATCAAACTTTTCGTTTCCAAATTTATGCCTGAATGCTCGCAACGTCTTTTTGATCAGAAAAGCAGGATAATCGCCACCATTTTCATATTTACAGCGATGGATAGTGGAGCCGACATTTGAAAAGCCATAATATGAGGAGGCAACGCCATTGATTAAATTTGAATATCGTGTCTCGACAGGCAATTCTGGATAATAGTCATCCAGAAATTTATCGATTTCCCTTTGCCAGTAAGCGGTCAATTCCATAACATGCGATTGTTGAAGATCGTTATCGCATTTGCCACAGCGACTGACCGAAGCATCTCCGAGGTAGCGACAGAGAAAATCCATACGGCAATTTGATGACTCTGCGTATTCCACCATTTTATCCAGCTCCGCCAGCTTGAACTTCCGCAGCGCCTCAAACGGCTTGACGTCCAATTCAGGCGCTCCGAAATGATATTCATATTTCTTACTTCTGCCGTACATAACCTCTTTAATAATGCCCTGGTCAATTAAGTCAGCTCGAATGACACGCACCTGGGTTTGCGTCAAATTCGTTCTTCGCATCAGGTCATGTTCGCCCAGCGGTTCCTGCTTCACGGCATCGATAATCCGAAAATATTTATCAAGCGACGGTTTACTGTTTTTAATGAAGTATAAAGGTAGATCGACATCAGCGGGATTGTAAAGCAGCGTTATTTCTGTAGGTTTGCCATCACGACCCGCCCTGCCAATTTCCTGGTAATAATGAATCGGGGATTGGACGAGCTGGGTATGGACGATGAATCGAATATCTGGTTTATCAATTCCCATACCCAGCGCATTGGTAGAAACAATACACTTCCAGCGATTGGCTAATAGTCCGTCCTCGATTTCTTTTCTGGATTCAGCATCAAATCCAGCGTTATAATTGGCAGCATCAATTCCGACAAAATTGAGCCAGGCAGAGAAAAGATCGGTATTCACCCTGGTTCCAGTGTAAATGAGACCATTGCCCTCAACCTGTTGCAGGTATTCTCCCAGCCATGCCATTTTGGCTTCTTCACTGCGGACCCACACCACTCTCAATGAAAAGTTAGCCCGCAACAAATTCCCCCGAATCAGGTGGATATCCTCTCCCATCTGGATTACAACATCCCCTGCCACTCGAGGGGTAGCTGTGGCTGTCGTGGCTAACACAGAAAATCTGGCGGGTAACAGTTTGACAAGATTGATAATCCTTCGAAAAGCGGGACGAAAGTCATGCCCCCATATGGAAATACAATGGGCTTCATCAATCACGACCATCGAGAGATTCATCCCTCGAACCGCTTCCAACCATTCTAAATTTTCCTGTCGTTCAGGGGCAATATAGAGAATTTTAATCTTTCCCTGCTGCGCCTGCTCCAATAATTTGGTGTTTTCCTCTGGCTCCTGTTCGCTGTTCACGCAGCCTGCTGCAATTCCTATCCCTTGCAGATATTTAACTTGATCTCGCATGAGGGCGATCAGCGGAGAAAAAATGACCGTTAAACCAGAAAATTGCGTGGCAGGAAATTGATAACACAGCGATTTGCCAAAGCCCGTTTTTTCAATGAGCAGAATCCGTTCGCCGTTAAAGATTCTGTCGATAGTTGCCCATTGATCATCATAAAAACGATCTAGATTGAATATTTGTTTGAGCTTTTGTTCGGCTTGAGTTCTGTCCACTTGCTAAATTTTTACCTGCAATTAAAATCGAATGTTAAAAAGTTCTTTGTATTGATTGTGGAATATAAAAAATAATGGTATCTTTTTCAAGATAAATATTTCAAAGGAAGGACGATGGTTGAATAAACCTATGGAAGAGTTGCAGCGGGAAAAGATTAAGAAGGAAATACATTCTGAATTATCATGATTAAGAGACTGATGATATTGGTATATTTGCCCATCAAATTTTATGTTTAATCACCATCTCTCATTCTCCAGTGATAATAATTGTACTTTCATTAAAATAGGACCGATTGAAGACGATTCTCTCTTGTAAATTTCGTTTAGTTTTTCTCTCACTTTCTTATTTTGATGATTTGAAACATGAGAACCAGGCTCAACAGAGAAAAACAGTTATTTCCATAATTTCTTACATGTGTCTAATCACATAACCTTCTCTGTTAAATGAATTGACTCAACTTAGAAGTCATAGTAAACTATATAGCTTTCTTTAATTTATTTTTTGAGCTTTAGTATATTCTAATTTTTTTTCAGGTGTCAAGAAAATCCCTTTTGAAACACGGCAATCTTTTACTCTACTATTCTTATAAATTTTGATTATCTTCAATAACAAAGTATTGTTTTATTGAAAAATTCTACATGTGAGTGAAATAAGACAAAATAATTCCGCATTTTTATGTAATTGACCGTATTAATTTATGAGATAAACAAAAATTTTATTGGATTTTAGTTTTAAATTTTGTTGGTTTTATTCTTTTTGAGGATTAGTGAGTTGAAATGGTTTGAAGATAAAATTTCATTTTTGAAAAACTTTGCTATTCTAACAGAGTTTATTAGTTCTTTATTCGTCGCAATTGCTGAGGGAATAACTTTATGGTTAATATTTAGATATTTGACATCTAAACAAATATTAGACATTATATTAGCTTTTGCGTTTTTTATTACGCCCTTTGTTATTATTTTTCTTTTGAAAATACCAAGGAAAGAACGTAGAGAACGCTTAAATGGGTATTTGTTTGCTGAAGAATATAACTCTATCATGAAAGTAAAGGGCAAAAAACGCGTTTGTGAAATAAAAATAAAATTTAAAGCTCTGAAAGATGGGGTGGATCGTTGGGTACACGGACTACCCTGGGCAGAATATGGTAACCCTAAATGGAAGTTACTTTCACCAAATGGTTGTCAGTTATTTGGACCTATACCCACACCTAGCAGAGCTTTCCTTTCTTATGCATCTTATGAAATTAAATTTCCTAATCCTTTGAAAAAGAATAAGGACTTGCAAGAAGTAAATTTAATCATCACTCTTCCTGATCCTGATAACATAGCAGAATCCTATTTTTCGGAAATTATAGACCAATTTGGAAAAGTTGGAAAATTTAAAATGGAGATAATCTTCGAAGAACCACCGTTTCCTGATAAATATATATTAAGAGCATATAAATCAAAAGAATTAATACCATCAATTACGAAAGAGTTAGTGATTAGTAGTATAGAAAATAATTATCGCAAAGTGTGTGAAGAAATTTCAGAAACTGGTGAAAATATTCAATACATAATTAATTGGTATTACAAAGATTTAGAGATAAATGTTGATTAATTTTAAAAAGCATCTTATAAATTAAGAATGCTTTTTTAAATTCAAACCATAAAAAATAAACAAAAAGCCCGCAACCCAACCAGCCAGGCAGTTTTTTCATTTATCATTAACTCATCATCGTTTATCGATCATCATTCACATTAACTAATCGCTATTTCTTTGAGTTTCGCTTCTTCGCTCTTGGGAATGTTTACTGTCAATACACCATTTTTATAATTGGCTTTGATGCTATCAGCTTTTACTTGATTTGACAAATGAAAGCTTCGCTGGAATTTGCCATAGCGTCGTTCAATTCGGTATAATTTTTATTCCCTTCTTTTGCAAAGATACCAAAGATGAACTGAATTCCATGATCCGCAGCGATCTTGTGAATCGATTAAAACGGCGATTAGTCCCTGGAAGAAGCTTTCTCCAGAATGTTGGTTTTTTGTTTGACGAAATAGAATATTATTTAAAATATGAAGATTAAATTTATATTGGTTTAGAAAATTAGCTTGATTTTTCAAATAGATTTAATTATTTTCATTTCGTAAAGACCAGGTTGCTTCGAGAGACCTGCTTTCTACCTGTAAACGAATTTTGCTTTATCAATTTTTTAGGAGATGAAAATGGCAACCGTGCTCACATTACAGTTGCCCGATCATATTTATAAACCTTTGCTTAAAACAGCCTCTTTGATTGGGAAAACACCAGAGCAAATTGTATCGGAATGGATAGGAAAAATGGTCAGTCATTTGAATGAAGACCCTTTATTGCAATTAGCAGGAATGTTTGAATGTAACATCACCAATGTCAGTGACTTTCATGACGAATACATTGGACAAGCCTTGAGGAATGATAATGAATGAAGTTTTTGCTGATGCATCAGGATAGGGAAATTATTTTGTAGTGATTGAAACTATCAAAACAGCAGTAATACTACATCGATTGAAATCATTTGATTGAATAATTAGAATAGGTCTACGATACCCTGGCTCCGAAGCTATAGGAGCTGGAAGATTTGCCCACCAAATTTCGCCACGTTGAATTACCATGATTCGTTCTCCAATGATAACACCTGCATTTTCATGACATTGGGATCGATTGAAGATGACTCTGTTTCGTAAATTTCATTTAGTTTTTCAGTCACATTTTGAAACTGATGTTTTGAAACATACGAACGAAGTGCCGCAGCAAAAAAATCTGCCAGTGACATCCCAAGCTTTTGAGCTGTTTTTTGGGACTCTTCCAAAAGGTCGGTCGGGATTGAAACGGTTGATTCCATGATTTTTTCCTGCCTGTCTGATCACATAATTTCGTTTATTAAATCATTTAGATTGGACAAAAAAACAATTATGAATGTAGCAAATTTTTCAAAAATATATTCATAAAAAAAATACCACATTTAACTCAAAATGTCAAGAAATAATTTACTGAATTTTTGATTGGTGTTTTTTTACAACTTCGTGTCTTGGTGGTTATGAATATTTTTGATTAATGAAAAAGTTTTCACAATTCGCTTAAAATATAACAAAAAAGTCCCTACCCGAAGGAGGATTACTCAATTTAGCTTTATAAGTCGTTATTTTTTATTATTGCGAGAATACCAAATGTCCAAGTTATTTAATCTTAACCGCTTAACAAGCATAACTTGTTGGCGAATCAATGGAAATTTTTTAAGCAAAAATTACTTGCTTTTATCCTGATATTTTATTATAATTAATGAATTGTCGGCTATTCTATTCGGCAAGTTATCCAATAAATCAAAAATAAATATTGAGATAGTTGTTTGAATGATTTTCAAAACGAAATATCGAAAAATTGTCTTTGATTTTATGATAAAAATTCTTTGTTTTTTAATCATAACCGAACTGATATTTGTCAGCTTTGGTTTTTGTGGTCATCTCCATGAGCAATGGAGTGATTTATCCCAGGTTCATGAAAATGAATCCAAATTTATTACCAATCACATCAACGATGATTTACACTCACACTCAAATACGCATCAGCATTCTGACAAACAGAATCATTCCCATTGTCATTTTCGATGCCCCTGTAATGGTGGCTTTACAGGAGTATTAAACATTTTTGCTTTTCAAACAAACCATCCCCATAGGCTTTTTTTTATGCATGATCCTCATTGGCATGAATTTTTCTTGATCCTGCCCATATTTCATCCTCCTGTTCAGCTCGATACTCCCCCGTTCAATTTTAATGCATATTTCTAAGAATTCTTTCGTAGTATATTTAAATTATATATTCGCTGAGGGTAGAAATTTCAGTATTACATCAGTCATTGCGAGGAGCGAAGCTGGAAGTCCGCCTTTGGAGGGCGACGAAGTAATCTTTTAATTTTTAGCCGTTTATGAGATTGTACCCTTCGAGTATTAAAACTTCGCTTCGCTCGCAATGACAGCAGTTTATGAAATTGTAAACCTTAATAAGTATAATTGCTTCAATTTAAACATGGGGAATCCGTCATGTTTCGCTATACATTTTTCGTTTATTTGTTCTTTATTTTCATTTTCGTACCTTTTAAGACTATCGGACAACAATTAACATTGGAACAGGCAATCACAGAAGCCAGGACTCGTAATCCTGAGCTCATGAAAATAAAACAGGAATTACAAGCCACAAAAGCTGCCTTTTGGGAAGGTGTCTCTCCTGAAAATCCAAAATTGTTTTCAGAATTTGAAGGAATCCCCAGAAGTCGCCACTCATTATCCGACTATGGGGAACGCAAAGTCGGCGTTGTGCAGGAGTTTGAATTTCCTCTGGCATACGTTTACAAAGGTAAGTGGCATCAGTCAGAAAAAAATCGCAAGATGGCAGAGTATGTATCCTCCGAGAATAGGGTGATAACTGAGGTGAAAAAGAAGTTTTACCGATTATTGTTGTTGAAAAATCAACTCCAGTTGTATGGAGAAATTACAAATCTTACTCAGGAGCTTTATCGCAAAGCCAAAATTCGTGTCGAAGCTGGCGAATCACCTTCCTACGACGCTTTGAAGGTGAAGGTTGATTTAGCAGAGGTTGAAAATCGTGCGCTGGCAATAAAAAAAGAATTGGACGTCACTCTATATGACTTTGCCCTATTATCGGGGAGAAAAAGGATTGAGTCTGTTGAAATTGAAGGTCAATTACTTTATACCCCAATTTCTTTGAATCAGGATTCTTTAAAAAATATTGCTTTGGAAAAACATCCTGTTCTTAGACAAATGTTGGAACATTTCAATCAACATAAAGCAGAGAGAAATTTATCCTGGATCGGATTAATGCCCAATTTTGAATTGAGATATTTTGAACAGGAATTTCAGAATGAACCATTGGCAAAAACCTGGGGCGCTGAAATCGGGCTGTCGATTCCGTTATGGTTTTTTATGAAAGACCAGGGAAAGATTCGTTCAGCCAATTATCGTTTATATGCTGCAAACTGGAATTATGAATTAGAAAAAAGAAAACTTCTATTCAAAATTGAAGAAGGCTATTCAAAACTGCTTCTCGCCGAAAAACAGGTGCAAAATTACCAGGAAAATGTGCTCAAAGAAGTGGAGGAGTTGGTGCGTATCGCCACGAGGAGTTACGAAGAAGGTGAAATGGGATATATCGAAGTCGCCGAAGCATTGCGGACTTTGAATCGTGCAAAGGCTGGATATTCCGAAGCGCTTTATGAGTTTGCTTCGGCTCAGGCAGAATTGGAAAGAGCAGTGGGGGTAAGCTTATTTAACCACTATTGAAATTGTAAAATTTAATCTATTAATGGAGAAGGAGATGAGAATTCTGAAAATATTAGTTGTTTTATTAGTTGCGTTGTATTGGTCATTGATGTGCAGCAGCAAAACACAGCAGGGGCAGGCTGATCATGACCATCAGCATGAAGAGATTGTCGATGATAATCATAGCGAAGAAGAAGGTGCACACGAAGAGGAATCTGGTGAAATAGACCAGGATCATGATTCAAAATCAGGTAGTGCTGACCATAATCATGAAACGGCTGATATAATTACTGTCGAAGGCGATTGGGAAAAGTTGATCGGACTCGAAACCATGGTTGCTAAACAAATGTCAATTGAATTAATTATTTCAGTGCCTGGTCAGATCGTCCCCAACCAGGATCAGATTGCGATAGTAAGCCCATTTATTGAATCCAGTGTCAATTGTGCTTTCGTCAATGTTGGAGATCGAGTGAAAAAAGGGGATTTACTCTTATGTCTGTCAAGTCCTGAAGTGGGAATTCTGAGAGCGGATTACGATAAAGCAAAGGCGGAACTGGAGATAAAAAAACAAAACTATGAACGCAAGAAGAAGCTGTTTGAAGAAAATATTATCCCTAGTAAATCGTTTCAGGAAGTAGAGCTTGAAAAGAAGGTGGCAGAGGTTAACTACAATTATGCTTTAAAAAAGCTGATCGCTTTGGGTATTAAAAAGGATGAATTGGACAATCCGCCCACAGGTCACAGCGAGGCGGTGGGTTCGACGGTTCACGTGTACGCCCCAATTTCTGGAGTGATCACCCATCGAAATGCCAGTATCGGACAAAAGGTCGATCTTTCTTCCAAAATGTTCGAGATTATCAACCTCGAAAATGTATGGCTTGAAGCTGATGTTTTTGAAAAGGATCTGACAAAAATAAAAATCGGACAGAAGGTAAAGGTTAAAGTTTCAGCCTATCCCGATGAAAATTTTATCGGAAAAATTTTCTTTATCGGAAACACCTTAAATCAAGAAACAAAAACAATAAAATTTTTAGTAAAAATTCAGAATAAATCAGAAAAGTTAAAACCAGGTATGTTCGCCAACACGAATATCGTTATCGGTGAAAAAGAAAATACCCTCGTTGTGCCAAAAAATGCCATTCTGGAAGATGAAAATTTGAAAATCGTTTTTGTGAAAGAAGGGGAAGGATATCATCGCCATGTGATTACGCCAGGCATCGAATCAGATGAATATGTTGAAATTTCATCGGGTTTGGAACCAGGGGATGTTATCGTGACCAAAGGCAATTACCAACTCAAATCGAAATTGAAAATGACTGGCGTTGATCCGCATGCAGGACATGTACATTAGTGCTTGAACGAAAACCCTATTTTTTGTCATTCTGAGGATCCCGCTTAGCGGGAGATGAAGAATCTATGACCACCAATTTATTGTTTAAATGACGTTTAGTGGTCTCAGATTCTTCGGCAAAAAACGCCTCAGAATGACATTTATGGGAGTTTTCGTTCAGACACACATTAGTCAATTAGAAAAATGGGTAATTGGGTAACTCGGCAATTTACGAATTACCCAATTGCCTATTCGCCCAATAGCCTAATTACCTATTTAATAAGCAATTACCCAGTTACATTTGAAAAACTGGAGAAAATAAATGATAAACAAAATCATAGAGTATTCTATAAAAAACAGAACAACCATTATTCTTGCTACACTGATACTCATCGTTGTGGGTATCAAATTTTTCACCGAGCTTCCAGTGGATGTCTATCCAGACTTGAACGCTCCCGTGGTGAATGTGATTACCGAAAGCCCTGGAATGGCGCCCGAGGATATTGAAACGCTTGTGACCTTTCCGATGGAAAGTGCTTTCAATTCGCTGCCATACGTAAAGCGAGTAAGCTCCAATTCCACTTTGGGCTTATCCAAAATTACTATCGAATTCCAATACGGCACCGACATTTATTTTTCACGACAATTGGTCACTGAAAAATTGCAAATGATCGCCCCAACTTTGCCAGATGGAATTAATCCACCTTTTATCGGTCCCATTTCTTCCATGTTCGCTGACGCCCTCGAATTTACCATCAAAGGGGACGACCTGTTTTTGGTGCGGGATTTTGCAGAGTGGAATTTGAAACCCAGACTTCAGACAGTCCCTGGCGTTTCCAATGTGACAAACATGGGCGGCTATTTGAAGCAGTATCACGTGTTACTCGATCCGAACAAACTGCTGAATTTTGGTATTCAAATTCCAGATGTTCTGACAGCGTTGCAGGAAAATAATATCAATTCATCTGGCGGGTTTATCATCAAAGGTCCTGAGGAAAAAATTATTCGGGGCATGGGAAGAATTAATACGATTGAAGACATCAAAGACATTGTATTGAAAACGAATAATGGTGTGCCCATCACCATTGGTCAGGTTGCTGAAGTGAAAGTTGGAGCGTTTGTTCGACGAGGGACAGCGGGCGAAAGCGGCGAGGAAGTCGTCATTGTAACGGTACAAAATCAGTACAATTCCAATGTGATGAAAACAATACATGGGGTGGAGCGGGTGTTAAGTGAAGTCAGGCAAAAGGTAGCAGGTCAATTCACGATGGAAACGTTTTACACCCAACTGGAAATGATCATTAAATCGATTAAAAACGTGACCTGGTCGATTATTATTGGGGCGATTTTGGTGATTTTTATTCTTTACATTTTTCTGAACAATATCCGCAGTACAGTGGTTGTTGCCATTGCCATTCCACTATCAGGAATTTTTGCGTTTGTTTTCTTTAAGCGATTTAATTTGACGATTAATATTATGACGCTTGGCGGGCTGGCAATCGGTCTGGGCATGATCGTGGATTCATCCATTATTATGGCGGAAAATATCTTTCGTCATTTGCAGGAAGGCAATAAAACGTTCTTTGAAGCGCTTCTCGCAGGCGCCAAAGAAGTTGGCAATCCCATCTTTTATGCGATACTGATCCTGCTCGCTGTGTTTGCGCCCATTTTCACGTTACATGGGATTGAGGGCAAAATGTTTATTCCGTTGACCTTTGCAGTTTCGGCGGCAGTGCTCGGCTCATTGATCATTTCCTTAACCATCACCCCAGTATTGACATCAATTTTTTTCAAAAAAGAAAAACAGGACGTTTCAGAAAGTTTTATTATTAAACTAATCAAAAAATTTTACAATCCGTTGCTCATTCATACCCTCAAACATCCCATTCGATTGGTGATGACGTGCATTGTCTTGTTTTTAATCGGTCTCATTTTATCATTCCAAATCGGATCGGAATTTATGCCTGAAATGGATGAATCCTCGCTGCTGGTTGATATTCTGCTGCCACCTGAATCCTCATTGGATGAATCCAGTCGGATTGCTTCGCTCATTGCCCAAAAAATAACGAGCATTCCTGAAGTGCAGAAAGTTGTTCGAGCCACGGGGAAAGCCGAAGATACCGAGCATACCGCTCCGATAAATTTGACCCATTCAAACTGCGTTTTAGTCCCCAAAGAGCAACGCCAAAAATCCATCGAACAGATAAAGGCTGAAATCCGTGGATTGACAGCGGATATTCCTGGCGTCAATATTCAGATCAACGCTCCGCTGCAGCACAGGATCAATCATGTGGTGACAGGAATTCGATCAGCCATTGCCGTAAAAATATTTGGTGAAAATCTCAACTCGCTAACCGAAATCGCTGAACAGGTCGAAAAAATGATGGCAACGGTGCCAGGCGTTACCGACCTTCAGATTGAGCAGATTTCAGGCGTGCCACAGTTGCAAATTAAATTTGACCGCCAGAAATTAGCTCGCTACGGATTGAACGTTAAAAATGTGTCCGATGTTATTGAAGTCGCTCTAAATGGCAAAGTGACAACCGAGCTAATCGAAACACAGAAGCGATACGACATCTTTGTTCGCTATCAGGAGTCATTCCGAAATGATGAGCAGAAGATCGAAAACACCCTGATCGAAACTCCAGCAGGCTACCGAATTCCGATCAGTGAAATCGCCACCATTGTCGAGAACCGCAATCCTGCTGTGATTCGAAGGGAAAATGCGCTACGACGGGTTGTTGTTCAATGTAATGTGGCGGGTAGAGATATGGGCAGTGTGGTCAGCGAAATCAAAACTGAAATTTCAAAACTGGAAATGCCAGAAGGTTATTTTGTCAGCTTAGGCGGGACGTACGAAAACCAGATCAGAGCGATGCGCCAGTTGACAATTGTAGTAGTATTAACGATCATTATTGTGTTTTGCTTGCTGGTAGTCAGTTTTCGATCTTTTAAAAATGCGCTGCTGATCATAATCAATATTCCGCTGGCGTTGGTTGGTGGAATCATTATCCTCTTCATCACAGGAACGACACTTTCCGTCCCTTCGATCGTTGGATTTATTGCACTCATCGGTATCGCAGTTCAGGACGGAATTGTTCTGGTCAGCCATATTAATAATTACCGAGGGAGCGGAATGAATGTACAGGAAGCCGTGATCCTGGCTGGCAACAACAAACTTCGCCCTGTTTTGATGACCACATTCACAACCATGCTGGGATTAATTCCATTAGCCCTGCGGAATGTCACAGGTTCTGAAATTCAAAAACCTCTGGCGTTTGTGATCATGTTTGGATTATTGTTTTCGACGATTATTACCCTTGGGGTTTTGCCGACGTTGTATGCGGCGGTGGAGCGGGAGAGATAAGATTTTGTGTAGTCTTATTATCGGTATGGAGTAATGGAGTGTTGGATTATTGGAGTGATGGAAAAACTCTAACTTTTAATCGATTAGATGCTATTTTTTTATTGATGAACAATTTTCAGATTAATACTTTTTTCTTTTAAATGAGCATTTGATTGATTGAACTTTTTATGTTTATTAGAATATTTGACCTATTGTTTTTTTCTTTCATATAATTTACAAAATCATTCAGAAAAATTCTTCGCCAATGAGTACCCAGTATTTCGTAGGGGACATATCGCACATTTATTCTGATTAAATTTTCTCTTGATCGCTTTGAAGGATCTGTTACACTTACACCTTTTTCTAAACCAATCTTTTTGAGAAGATAATTAAAATTGTTAAGAAATTCACTATCACCATGGGGTAGACTAATTCCCATTCTTAATAAGTTGTAGATTCTCTTTTTTGTATCATAAATTCCATCGCTAACGCTTATCCTGCTTTTTAAATCACAATATCCACGTATAAACGATGTAACGATTTTCTTGTCCTTTGATTTTAATATGTCCTTAGGAATAAAGGGGATTACCTTAGTTCGACTAATCGGAATCATTAATTTTTTAATTTCTTCAAAAACAACTGAATCTTTTTCAAACTTTATTTCGATTTGGAAATGATACCCATCAACATGATTTTTAGAAATCGCATCCCTTGTATTCATATGTTTAGATAATTGATCGAGATTTTCGTATATTCTCTCAACATCTTTTTTATGAGCATCATATTGAGAGATTTTATAATCGCTTATGTCTGGATTATAATAATATCCTTCATATTTTTTGCCTCGATTAGCTATACCCCGATATAGATCGATTATTAGCATTCTACTTTTAAAATTTATTTTGCTTTTAGCACTTATCAATCCCAGAAGATAGGCAAATTCTTCATTAAATATTTCTCTTTTTGACTTGAGGATATCTGTCGCTTTATATTCAACTTTTTGTCGAAGCTTTTGAAGTCGCTTATTTTTGCTCTCTGTTGCTTTTATATTTCTCGTATAAACATGTTGATATACTTCTAAAAGATCACCGTGATTTAAAATATTGATCGAGAATTCTGAAGTCCAAAGCTCATTGAAAAAATTATAAAATTCAAAAAATAGGGAATCCTTTTTACCGTGAATGCTTAAATTACACTCGATGTTTTGTTTTAAGCCTCCTAATGTAAAATTTGATGAACCAATAATTACCCGATAGTCGTCTTTATTATGAAAAAGGTAAAATTTAGGGTGATAGTCACCCTGGATTTTTTGTTCGGCAGTTTTTGATTTAATAAAAACTTTACATTCAGAATCTCCTGGAATGGTAGCAAATTCTTCGATTAGCTTTTTTCAGTGATAAATTCTTCAATATTGAAAAGTGCCCTGAGTTTTCCGTTGTTTCTGAGGAATAATTCGAATTGTTCTTTTAATAAGTCAAACGCACGATATGAAGCATAAGCTACACCTAAATAAATACTATCTGCCCATCCCAAGGATTCCATGATTGCTTTATAAAAGCTTTCATCGGAATTTTGTAAGATTTCTACATTCATTTTTTAAAAATGAGGACAAATTCATGTACTTTATTAATTCGAAATACGTAAGGGTAACCAAGCGGGCGTAGATTATTATATTCGTGCCGTCTATCCCAAATTATAATATCGTCTAAGATAAATCCAATATCTGTCATAAATTGGATGGTATCTAAATGAAAAGGATAAAATTTATCCTTTTTGCGTAAGTCCATCACAACAACACAGCAATATCCATCTCTTTTTGTCACTTGATAAACTTTTGTGAAAATATCTTTCAATGCAGATAAAAAGTCATCATAAGATTTAATATTTCCTAAATCTGCATTAGAGTTGCCATAATTTCTAATTTCTTTATAATCTGCTGATCTTTTCTGATTCAATATATCCCAATAGGGTGGAGATGTTATTGTTAATTGAACAGATTCCTTTTCGATCCATTTCGATAACTCTCTGGCATCTCCATACATCAATTCGGGTTCATAATTATTTTGATCAAATAGACCTAATTTATTCGTTCTCTTTTTGTAGAGTTCAATGAATTCTTCAGACAATTCAATTCCTTTACTAAATCTTTTCAGATTTTTAGCTGCAATAAGAGTTGATCCGCTGCCAGCAAAAGGATCAAAAATTAAATCATTTTGATGGCTATAAATAGAAAT
>Ga0209636_10000882_pt1 | contig 29792 bp, 22 predicted proteins | sample DeeMarSWOR152_54_FD_187464 | JGI IMG/M metagenome (GOLD analysis project Ga0209636, IMG submission 187464) | Marine sediment microbial communities from White Oak River estuary, North Carolina - WOR-1-52-54 (SPAdes) (version 2) | ecosystem: Environmental > Aquatic > Marine > Intertidal zone >...
AAACAGCAGTTCCAGGAGATTTAAGTTTCGTTCTACCCTACAGATTTCTCCAAGATATTCTTGAAATGTTAAAAGCCTTAGACAAAGTAACACCAGGAGTTTACAGCGATCATACACTTCTTTACGGGATTGAAACAAAATTTTACTCATCAAGAATAAATGTAAATAATGAATTAGAAACAAAAAAACAAAACCTATACACAATCGGAGACGGAGCAGGAATAACAAGAGGACTTATACAAGCAAGTATTAGCGGAGTAATCGCAGCAAGAAGCATAATAATGAAAGAAAACAAAAAATAACCAATAATAATTTAAATTTAACAACCATCAATACATACTTACACTCTTCCCTATTGTAAAGAAAGAATAAAAAAATATTCATAATAAAATAAATAGGGTATGTAAGAATAACAGGCGGGACAATTATGAATGTTATGGATGCTATTCTTTCCCGGAGGAGTGTTCGTAAATATACCTCCCAAGAGGTATCTGATGATGTGATAAAAGAGTTGTTGGAGGCGGGGATGAGTGCTCCTTCTGCGGAGAATGAGCGGCCTTGGCATTTTATTGTGATTAGGGATCGGAAGATTCTTGATGAGATCGCTAAATTTCGTTCGGGGTCTGGGATGTTAAAAGATGCACCGGTGGCTGTTTTGGTTTGTGGCGATTCAAAATTGGATATACATAAGGGATGTTTGGTTCAGGACTGTTCAGCGGCCACGGAGAATATTTTGATCGCGGTTCAAGGAAAGAGACTTGGAGCGGTCTGGTTGGATATTTATTCTAGACGAGATTGGATCACTGCTACTCAAAAACTTTTAGACATTCCAGAACATGTTATACCTATCTCCTTGATTCCGATAGGTTATCCGGCAGAAAAAAAGCCTCAGGCAAATCGATACGATGCTTCTAGGGTCCACTATGAACATTGGTAATAGTTTTTAATGTTATCTTTCGACCCTCGAAAACGCTGAAGAACTACGTGAGAATCGTAGCACCAACCGCAAACAGCCGTTATGCGGTGTCGTAGACTTTATAAACCATGAAAAAATATCTATCTTCAAAAGTCTACGATCCAAAGAAAACACCCTCAAAGGATCAAAAACTCAAAAAAAGCCCGCAGAGGCCTCCAAAGGGCGTTTTCTAACGGCCGGGGTAACCTAGCCTGGATTGGGTGCCAGACGTTCCTTTCCTTGATGGTTTGTGTTAGGGAAGGAAGTGGACTCATAATCTTTTCTTTCTGTTTTGGGGTTTAGATGTATTCTGGTTGCGTGGGTTCGAATCCCATCCCCGGCACTTTTTTTTCTTATAGCGTTTTTTTAGCTGGGTGTAAAATATTTTTTATTTCATCGAGTCTGGTTTCAGCTTCAAGGGTTGTTTGTTTTTTGATTGTTTTTATTCTTTAGATTTTTCTTATATGGGAGTTTGTAGAAGAAGGGGTAAAAGTCGTAAAATCTACTTTGTAGTTAGCTCAAATATCAAAAGTTTTTTAAGAGATTGGATATAAGGGAGGTAAAAATTTTGGTTATAGGTAGTTGTGAAAAAGGATAGAACGTTATTTTTTTATGCTTTTGGTGTGTGGTTTATATTTCTTATTGTAGCGCTCATTGATGCAGGGTTTAGAGAGTCGTTTCTCAAACCTAAAGTAGGTGAACATTTGGCACATGTTATCAGTATAATCATCTTATCTTCTATCTTTTTTAGTAGTAACATATCTTTTTATAGATAATATAGAAGTTGGTTATACCGGTACTGATTTGCTTTTGGTTGGAGTGTTTTGGGTAACTCTTGGGGAAAACTACTTGTTGATTATAATATTTTTAGGGGAAAAATATGGGTTGTAGTATTAATAATCGAATTTATAGCCCTATTATTATTCGGTTCAATACTAAAATAATAGAATTTAGTGGTTATCCGTCTTACGCTTCTAGGCATTTCTTTCCTTTGGTTGTGTGTTAGGGAAGGAAGTGGACTCATAATCTTTTCTTTCTGTTTTGGGGTTTAGATGTATTCTGGTTGCGCGGGTTCGAATCCCGTCCCCGGCATTCTTTTCTTGTAACTATTTCTCTAGTCGATTTTTTATTAATTGGGTGTAAAATGATTTTATTTCGTCGTTTATTTTTGAGTTTGAATGGTTTTTAGCCGTTTTTAGCCATGATGGTATTAAAGGATTTATTGCGGGGTATTCACCGGATAATTTACTTAGCAAAACTGAAAAAGCACAAAGGCCTTTAGTCCAGTTAATTGTGCGGGAATTTCCGGCTTTTTTTGAGAGTTCTTGATAAATAGATAATGTGTTATCATTAAGTTTTAAGCGTAACTCCTCAATATTTTTATCTTTAATATAATCATCAACGATGGGTAAAATACTAATAATTGAGTTAAAGCAATGTTCTTTGGTCCAAAAAGAAAATAAACAATAATTTTTACATAATGAGGAGATTGAGTGGAGATCTTTAAAAGAAAAATTTATTTTTTCTGTTTTCGGGGAATGTTTAGGTAAAGATTCGGAAATGGGGGAATAGTTTGATAGGGGATTGTATGAAAGGCGAGATTTTATTGTGAACGGATCTAAAGAGGCTAGGGAAAAAATAAAATTGGAAACAGGCTTTTGATTAAATTCACGGGTTTTTATTAAGAAGGGGTAGGGGAAATCAGGTATTACTACGAAGGCTTCTCTTTTCTGCATAACTCGTAAATAACTTTTTTGTTTTAGATCTAAATTCAAAAATTTTGCCGCTTTTTCATAGTCAAAGGTTGTACGGAAAAAAATCTTAGTTCCGGAATTTGCTAAAATATTGTCAGAGATTATGGGGCGGGTACTAACACTTATTAGGCCTATTTGAAGAGCTCCCATTAGCATGGCAAAATCTTCAGCTATTAATGTATCTGCGGTGGTTTTTTTTCTAAAAAGATTGGGTATTAAATGCTCTGCATCCTCGATAACGATTACGTTTTTAAGTTCGCGGCTTCTTTTTCTTAAAGCGGCTTCTGTTTGGATATTGTAGAGTATAATATTGAGCAAAAATTGTAGATCTGTTTTTGAAACACCGATTGTTCTAAGTAGGCTAAAATCGATGATGATATTGTTTTCAAGAAGTTCCTTCCAGCAAATGTTTGTTTTTTCTACGAAAAATATTTTTTTAAGTGGGCCTATAATAAATCGTTTGAACCTTGATTTTATAGCTTCTAAGGTGGCGTTTATTGCGGGTAATTTCTCCCTGCCGAATTCGTTTAAAACTTCATAATTTTCAAAAATATCGAGGAATGTTTTAAAGTTTTTATCTTTTAATTTTAGGAACTGTGTCAATATATCTTCTAAAACTCTAAACATCTGAGGGGTAATTTCAAAGGTGTTCTCAGTACGCATAATTTCTTTAATCATAGACAAAATAAAAGCTGCATGATCTTCAACTGAAACAGAACGGGGAGGATCAAAAATGTTTATGGCTAGGGGAAATTTAAGGGATCCGGGTAATAAATACTTAAAATTTACGTTTTTAGGAAATAATCCTAAATATTCTTTACCTTTAAAATCAATAATAAGTGCTTTTAGCGCTGTTTTTTTCACCAATTGTTCGATTATAGATGCTGTAAGCATTGTTTTCCCATAACCAGTCAAGCCTAAGATTACCATATGATGTATCAAATCGTTTACTTTAACTTTAACGGGATCAATAGCATTACCATTAAAGATTAGTTGTCCGAAGATTATTTCAGGATCAGAAGAAGAAGTATTGATGTTTAAAGGAATCTCAGTTTTAGGTCTTTCAAAACGCGAAATACCTGGCAAGGGAGAGTTTGGTAATGAAAGATAAGTTTTTGCGTTTAGACCTGAAATTTTATTGGGGAAGAATCTAGAGATATAAAAATCTTTTAAAAGTATCTTCTTAAAAAAGTTTTTAACTTTCCTTTTTGTAGAAACAATTTTTATTTCAGATGGTTTTTTAGGGTTTAAAAGTGCAGAAATTATGGATTTAGCGGCATATAAGCTTTCACGTAAGGTAGTTACATTTTCCGATCTTAAAACAACATAGAATGAAGATGAAAGAAGGTCATGCTGACAATCTTTAAATGAAGAAGGTTGGGAGGATTTATTTATATCAAAAAAACGCCTATAACCACTAAAATTCTTAGCTTTTCGTTCTTTAAAAACAAAATGTATTAAACTATCTGCTTTTAACTGCATACAAGCTTCAATGAGATTTTTGATGAAGTTTTTAATAGGTTTAGATGGTGAAATATTGCAATAAATATAGGCTGCGTACATTTTCTTATTTCCGAAAAACATTCTTGGAAAGGAATTATTTCCCTTTTTTAAAGTTTTTAAGTCAGAATGGTTAAAAAAATGCTTTAAATTATCAATATCGATTAATTGTGCATTTATTTGCGCATTTACAGCTTTTAGACTTCCTAAAAACTGCGAGGACAAAATCTGCATTTTTTCTTTAGCATTTTTAGGTCGTAATTTGGCGGATATCCAAAACCTTAAAGAGGCTTTTTTATCAAGTATCTCAATTTCATAGCAGTATTTTACGCCTTTTACGGTAAAAGAAAAAACCAAAGGAAAAGTCGAAGCGGAGAGAGGTAAGGAGACGAACTCAAAACAAGCAAAATAAATCTTCTTTTTAGTAGCCCATAAATAAACAAGAAAAGAAGAGGAGAAACAGATTAAAAATAAAAAAAGTGAAGAAACGCTTTTAAAAAGCAATCTTTAGAAGCCTCCCTAATTTTAAAGGTTATAAAATTAAAATAGGAGCAGTACATATTACAAAAAGCATTATACCGCTTAAAATATAACTTCTTGCACGATAACTAAAATCGGTTATCATCAAGATACATCCTAGTATAATCATAATAAGTCCTATCAGTTGACCTAGCACAATAAGCCACTCAAAAGCCTTTTTAAGCCAAACAAGCAAGATATCAGGTAGGCGGGTCCATGCCTCCCAATATTCATCAGTGGAATTAATTTCTTTAAGAAATAAAACCATAAGAGATCCTCAAAATTCTTTTACAAATTGAAACTTTATAACCACCAATAAAAAGAAACACCAATAAACCAAAAAAGATTGGAAAAATTTTCGATTTTATTCAATGAAAAAATAAAAAGAAAGTATGAGATAAGGAATATTTTGAAAAAAGAGCCCTAAGAAAAGGCAGAAAAAAGGGGCATTTTTGCCATTAGAATAATTATATCTTAAAGAAAGAGAAGCCGATCCGCTAACCTTAAAAATAAAGAATGGAAAATAAATATTTGGTGCCTCGGTGGGTCGCCTCGGTGGTGGTAGCATGATGCGCCGCCGGGGAATAGTGTAGCCAGGCCTATCATCGCTAACGGTGAAGGATCGTTAGGGAGAGTGGGTCTGTCACAGGAGTAAAAATGCTCCCAGAAGACCCAGGACCCGGGACACATGAGCGGGCGCATGTGCGGGAATTCAAATCCCGGCCGAAGGAACTCAAAAAAGGGTTCCTGCCGAAAGGCGCTATAAACTTAAAAGGCCCCCAGGCACCAAAAAATAATTTAAACTTTTCAATTTTAAAGAGTAAAAGGGGCCAATAGCTCAGCTAGAGCATATTTTAAATCTGTGGCAAAGTAGAGCGTCAGGCTTTTAACCTGATGGTCGGGGGTTCAAATCCCCCTTGGCCCGCCAACATTATAAACCCGTATTAGAATTTAATTTGTTTTAAGAAAAGAGAATTAGAGGATATTGGATAATTGTTCTGGAAAAAATTTGGGAGAAATATTTTACTATTAAATTACAAAGATATATCAAGAGTAGTTTCAATAAGTTTATAATTTTATATTTGGTTATCAAATAAAGTTGAAAAAAAAACTTTTAAATTAAAAAGGAAAAATTAAAAAAATAATGGTTTATTGATTGTAAGGGTGGCGACAAAAAGATTATCGTAGCGATGCTTTTTTTACTTCCCAGAATACTAAAGAGAGAGCAATCTGAAGTTTCAATGTGAAATGAAAAATAAGTTCTAATTAATAATTTTGATTATAAAATAATTTTAGATGGGCGAGAGGTGCTTTATTAAATGAGAACTAAAAATGAAGTTTGGGATATTTTAAATGTAATGTTAAATGATACTGGTTTAGTAAAACAACAACTCGATAGTTTTGATGATTTTATTACTCATGGAATGCAAGAAATAGTAAAAGAAGTAGGAAAAATAGAACCTGATATAGAGGGCTTTATGATAAGACTCGACAGGATAGAGATAGAAGAACCAAAAATAAGGGAGGCAGATGGAGCAACTAGACCAATATACCCCATGGAAGCACGAATAAGAAACCTAACTTATGGCGCCCCAGTTTATCTCTACATGACGCCAGTCTATGAACAGAATGGAATACAAACACAAGAAGAACAAGTTCGTGTATATATAGGCATGATGCCTATAATGTTGCGTTCAAAAAAATGTATAACCAGTAATATGCCCCCTTCAAAACTTATCAAAATAGGAGAAGATCCAAAAGATCCTGGAGGATATTTTATAATAAGTGGAAGTGAAAGGGTTTTAGTCACCCAAGAAGATTTAGCTCCAAATAAAATATTGGTTGAAAATGTGGGAGGAGTAAGTAACATAACAAGCAGGGCAAAAGTTCTTTCTACAGCAGGAGGGGTAAGAACCCCCTTAACCATTGAAAGAAAAAAAGATGGAACGATAAGCGTAAACGCGCCAGGTTTACCTCAGAAAATCCCATTAATAATCCACCTGAGAGCTTTAGGCCTCGAAACAGATAAAGAAATAACCGAAGCGATAGGCCTTAATCCCGATATCCAAAAAGAGCTGCTGCCTTCAATAGAAGAAAGTATGGAAGTATCAGATGGAGAAGAAGCTTTAGATTATATAGGGAGAAGGGTAGCAATAGGACAAACACAAGAATATCGAATAAAAAGGGCAGAAAACGTCTTAAACAGGTATCTATTACCACATCTTGGAACTACTAGCGAAAGCAAGCTAAAAAAAGCTCGATTTATAGGGATCATGACAAGAAGCATAATAGAACTATACCTGGGAATAAGAGAAGAAGACGATAAAGACCACTACTCCAATAAAAGGCTAAGATTAGCAGGAGACCTATTAAAAATCTTATTCAGAGTAGCATTTAATAGCCTTTGTAGAGACATAAAATATCAGACAGAAAGAGCGTCAATACGCGGAAAAACACCCAACCTTAAAACAGCAGTAAGAGCAGACGTGATAACAGACAGAATCAGCCACGCTTTGGCAACAGGAAACTGGGTAGGGGGAAAGACAGGGGTATCACAACTATTAGATAGAACAAACTACATATCAATGTTAAGCCATTTGAGGAGAGTAGTTAGCCCCTTAAGTAGAAACCAACCCCACTTCCAAGCAAGAGATCTTCACCCCACACAATGGGGAAAAATATGCCCAAACGAAACACCTGAAGGACCAAATTGTGGACTCGTGAAAAACTTAGCACTCATGGCACATATAAGTCAAGGAACAGATGAAAAACGAGTATTACAAATACTGGTAGAAAGGGGCATGGAGCCTTTAGAGAGGCTTGAATATCCAGAAGGAAAAACGTGCGTATACCTAAACGGGACTCTAGTAGGGACACATGAAAAACCAGAACAATTAATAAACGAAATAAGGAAAAGCAGGAGAAGGGAGGAAATAAGCCAAGAAATAAATATTGCGTATCATCCGAAAGAAAAAGAAGTGATAGTAAACTGCGATTCAGGAAGAGTAAGAAGACCATTAGTAACAATAGAAGATGGAAAAAACCTCTTAGAAGAAAAACACATAGAGATGATACGAAAAGGAAAACTTCAATGGAAGGACCTTATTGCGAGCGCGATAATAGAATATTTAGACGCTGAAGAGGAAGAAAATGCATACATAGCTGTCATGCCCAATGAAATAACAAAAGAACACACACACGTAGAAATCTCGCCAGCATTCATATTAGGAGTAAGCGCATCCTTAATACCATTTGCAGAACATAACCAATCTCCTAGGAACACATACGAAGCAGGAATGGCAAAACAAGCACTAGGATTATACGCACCAAACTACAGAATAAGGGTAGATACAAGGGCGCACCTACTTCACTACTCCCAAACACCAATCGTAAGAACTCAAACAATAGATCTAATAGGATACGACAAAAGAGCAGCAGGACAAAACTTCGTAGTCGCAGTTTTAAGTTACGAAGGATACAACATAGAAGACGCATTAGTTATTAATAAAGCAAGTATAGAACGAGGATTAGCAAGATCCACATTTTTCAGGACATATGACGCGGAAGAAAGAAAATATCCAGGCGGTCAAGAAGATCGATTCGAGATACCTACCAAAGATATTAGAGGATATAGGATACCTGAAGCCTACAGATACCTGAATGAAGACGGAATAATAGAACCTGAAACAGAAGTAATAGGAGGCATAGTAATTATTGGGAGAACATCACCCCCAAGGTTCATAGAAGAATATGCAAGGTTTGAAATACCAACACCCAACCGAAGAGAAACAAGCATAACAATGCGTCATGGAGAAAAAGGAGTAGTAGACGCAGTAATATTAACGGAAACAAACGAAGGAAACAGGCTATTAAAAGTCAAGATAAGAGACGATAGAAAACCAACCCTTGGAGACAAATTCGCTTCAAGACATGGGCAAAAAGGAGTAATAGGGCAAATAGCATCGCAAGAAGATATGCCATTTACCGAAGACGGCATAGTACCCGACCTAATAATAAACCCGCATGCTATGCCCTCAAGGATGACTGTAGGACAACTTATAGAAAGCGCAACAGGAATAGCAGCAGCCATGGAAGGAAAACCAGCAGACGGAACACCCTTCATAGGCATAACCATAAAAGAGATAGAAAAAACCCTGAAAAAACACGGATACCACCCCGCAGGAGAAACAACACTATACGACGGCATAACAGGGGAAAAATACCCCGCAAGAATATATATGGGAATAGTATATATGCAAAGACTACATCACCTTGTAGCAGACAAAATACATGCAAGGCCAAGGGGCCCTATACAGATACTTACAAGACAACCAACAGAAGGAAGAGCAAGAGAAGGAGGACTGAGATTTGGAGAAATGGAAAGAGACTGCCTAATAGGCCATGGAGCAGCATTACTATTAAAGGAAAGATTATTGGAGGGAAGTGATAAAGTAGAGGCACTAATATGTGAAAAATGTGGACTTCTAGCAGTTTATGATAGGAGTAGAGATCGATATTATTGCCCGGTATGTGATATAGGGGCAAAAATAGCAAATATAGAAATTAGCTATGCGTTTAAGCTTCTCCTACAAGAACTTATGAGTTTAGGAATAGCGCCTAGACTAAGATTAAAAGAAAAAGCATGATCAAAGTAACCTTAGAAAAGAGAAAAATTAACTTTAAAGTTTTGATATTACGAAATTCAAGAAAAAAATAATAACGTTTAGGAGATAGTAAAAAATGAGTTTAATGCCCACAAAGCAGGTTGAAGCGATTGAGTTCGGTCTCATGACACCAGACACTATTAGGAAAATGAGTGTAGCTAGAATAATTACAGCAGACACATATGATGAAGACGGATTACCGATTACAGGAGGCTTGATGGATGGGAGATTAGGCACAATAGAACCAGGACAAAGATGTAAAACATGCGGAAATCGTGTCGGCGAATGCCCGGGGCATTTTGGGCATATCGAGTTAGCTAGACCCGTAATCCATGTAGGATATGCCAAATTAATTTATAAAATTCTTAGAGCGACTTGCAGACAATGCAGTCGGTTAAAACTTTCTGAAGAAGAGAAAAAAGAACTTAGAAAAAGACTTCATAAAACCATGAAACTTTTCGGACAAACAGAAACAAAAGTAGTAGATGAAGTACTAAAAAAAGCTAGAACAGAGACATGTCCCTATTGTGAAAGTAAACAAAACAAAATAAGGTTAGAAAAACCAACGACATTTTATGAAGAAACAGAAGAAGGTCCTAAAAAATTAGGCTCATTAGAGATCAGAGAATGGTTAGAAAAAATACATAACGAAGATTGCGAGCTTATGGGGATAAACCCAGAGAAAGCAAGGCCAGAATGGATGATTTGGACAGTTTTACCTGTCCCGCCAGTAGTAATAAGGCCAAGCATTACATTAGAATCAGGAGTGCGTAGCGAGGACGACTTGACTCATAAGCTTGTCGATATAATACGCATAAACCAAAAACTACGAGAAAACATAGAAGCAGGTGCACCTAGTTTAATCGTAGAAGACTTATGGGAACTGTTACAGTATCATGCTACGACCTTGCTGGATAATGAAGTATCAGGAATACCTCCCGCACGACACAGATCAGGAAGAGCTCTACGTACATTAACTCAACGATTAAAGGGAAAAGAAGGACGGTTTAGAAGCAATTTATCTGGCAAAAGAGTCGATTTTTCTGCAAGAACAGTTATTTCACCAGACCCTAATTTGAGCATAAATGAGGTAGGAATTCCTGAAGAAATAGCAAAAATATTAACAGTTCCAGAAAAAGTTACAGACTGGAACATTGAAGCCTTAAAAAGGTTAGTTTTGGCAGGACCCGCTGAAGTTGAAGGTGTAAACTATGTTGTTCGCCCAGATGGTAGGAGGATAGATCTTCGCTTTGTTAGGGACAAACAAACCATTGCAGATTCCCTTGAACCCAAATATATCATTGAAAGACACATCAGGGACGGAGACCTTGTACTTTTTAATAGGCAACCATCCCTTCACAGAATGTCAATAATGGCACACATGGCAAAAATAATGCCTCACAGAACATTTAGGTTAAACCTTTGTGTTTGCCCACCATATAATGCAGATTTTGATGGAGACGAAATGAACGCTCATATACCTCAAGGAGGAGAGGCAAAAGCAGAAGCATTAGAATTAATGCTAGTTCAAAAGCAGATTTTAAGCCCAAGATATGGGGGCCCCATTATAGGCGCTATTCAGGATTATATTACCTCAGCGTTTTTACTGAGCAAAAAAGACACATTTTTAAAGAAAAAAGAAGCATGTCAACTACTGTTAGCAGCAGGATATTCAGGCCCGCTACCGCCACCAGAAGTAGCGGAACCAGAACCTATGTGGTCGGGCAAACAAATTGTTAGTTTAATCATACCCAAAGGGCTAAATATGACTTTGAAAGCAAATAACTGTCGCCATTGTGAAACATGTAAAGAAGAAAATTGTCCTTACGATGCATATGTCAAGGTAAAGGACGGAAGGCTAATTTGCGGCATTTTAGATAGAAAGACATTAGGAGCCCAACAACCAAAAAATATGATACATAGAATAGTAAAAGAGTTTGGATCAGACGAAGCAAGAAGGTTCTTAGATTCTTTAGGAAAACTACTTATCGCTTTTATCAGTAGGCACGGTTTTAGTATGGGATTAAGAGATATAGCGGTACTCAAAGAGGCCCAAGAGAGAATTCGTGCCATTATAGAAGAAAAAGAGAAAAAAGTCTTAGTGCTAATAAAATCTTTCGAAAAACGCGAATTGGAGCGATTACCAGGAAGAACAGAAGAAGAAACGCTGGAAATGCAGATAAGGCAAGAATTATCAGATGCAAGAGATACCGCGGGAGAAGTCATTACTTCAGAATATCTTAATCCTAAAAATCCTATAGCAATAATGGCTAAAAGTGGTGCACGAGGTAGCGCTTTAAACTTAGCCCAGATGATCGCTTGCGTAGGACAACAATCAGTAAGAGGGGAAAGGATTTCACGAGGATACAAGAACAGAACGTTGCCACATTTTAAACCAGGGGATATTGGATCAAAAGCAAGAGGATTTGTGGAATCAAGTTTTCGAAAAGGCCTTGCACCCATCGAGTTTTTCTTCCACGCAAGCGGCGGACGTGAAGGACTTGTTGATACAGCAGTTAGAACATCGACTTCAGGTTATATGCAACGACGGCTTATAAACGCATTACAAGATCTTAAAGCAGAATATGATGGAACAATAAGAAATGCTATAGGAGACATTATTCAGTTCAAATTCGGAGAAGATGGCATTGATCCTTCAAAATCAGATTATGGTAAAGCGGTAGATGTTGACATGATTATTGAAAACTTTGTCCTCACTAAGCGAAAGGAGAAGGTTTAAGTGGGAAGTAAAACAATACAAAAGGAGGAAAACCCCAAAATAGAGGGGAAAATAAAAGAACTATTAGATCACCTAGAAAAAGAAACCTGTATAAAAATACGTTTAGAAGTAGAGGATAAAATAGAAAAATACCAACTTTCAGAAACAGAGATTGAAACTGTTATAAAAGAGGTAATAAAAGATTATAAAAAAGCATTAGTTGAAGCGGGAGAGGCGGTAGGGATTGTTGCTGCTCAATCAGTAGGCGAACCAGGCACACAAATGACGCTTAGAACTTTCCATTATGCAGGAGTCGCCGAACTTAATGTTACATTAGGACTTCCAAGATTGATAGAAATAGTGGATGCGAGGAAAAATCCTTCAACACCAACAATGACCATCTATTTGGACGAAGAGCACAACAATGAAGAAAAAAAGGCAAAAGAAGTTGCTAAAAAACTTGAAATGATTACGGTAGAAAGAGTAGCTTCCAACGTAGAAATCGACATAGCAACATATCAAATAAATATCAAACTGGATGAAAAACTCTTAAAAGACAGAGAAGTTACCTTCGAAGAAGTAGCAGAAAAAGTAAGAGGAAAAATGGGAAAAGAAAAAGTCCAAGCAAACCCAGAAAAATTCATGATAACAATCGATTTAGAAGGAAAAACTTTCGGAGAAATGCAAAAACTTTTAGAAAAAATCGAAAAAATTCATGTAAAAGGAGCGAAAGATATAAACAGAATAGTCATTCAAAAAGACCTTAACAAAGGAGAATGGGTCCTTCATACTGAAGGAACAAACCTCCCCGAAGTGTTAAGAACACCGGGGGTAGACTATACACGGACAACAACAAACAACATACATGAAATTGCGAGTACACTAGGAATAGAAGCAGCAAGAAATGCTATAATGAGAGAAGCGATGCATGTATTAGAAGAACAAGGTCTTAATGTCGATATAAGACACATAATGTTGATAGCAGATTTAATGACATACACAGGAGAAATCAGGCAAATAGGAAGACATGGTATAAGTGGAGAAAAAGAAAGTGTTTTAGCCCGCGCAGGGTTTGAGGTAACAGTTAAACACTTATTAGAAGCAAGTATAGCAGGACACATAGACGAACTAAAAGGAATTACAGAAAACGTGATTGTAGGGCAAATTGTACCAGTAGGAACAGGCACAGTAGAGCTCCTCCAAATACCAACTTTTAGCAAAAAACCAAAAGAATAGACGGTGAAAAAAATGCCGATAGAGATTAACAATGCAATAAAAGTAGCAGTTCAAAGTGGAAAAGTAAAATTTGGGATAAAATCGGCTATAAAAGCAACAAGAACAGAAAATGCTAAAATGATAATAATTGCAAAAAATTGTCAAAAAGAATTAGAAGAAAAGATAATTAGACGCGTAAAAGACACAAACATATTAACTTATACTTATGAAGGGTCAAGCTGGGAGCTTGGCACAGCGTGTCTAAGACCGCATACTGTAGAAGCCTTAACAATTATTGATCCAGGATCAAGTGATATATTAAAAATTAGTGAAGAAACATGACCACAGATCAAAACAAAAGGAGACAAAAAAAGATGGCTTCAGGCGTAAAAATAACCAACGAAGAAATGCAAATGATGAATATATTCGAAACAACTACAGGCGCCCATACAAAAGACTGTATAATAGACCAAAAACTCAATCGTATCATATTTATAGTAAAGGAAGGGGATATGGGACTTGCGCTCGGAAGACAAGGAAGTAATTTAAAACGAGTAAAAGAGTTACTTAAAAAGAATATCGATGTAGTAGAATACGCTGAAATCCCTGAGGAACTTGTAAAAAAAGCGTTGGCACCTGCCCGTATAAAAACGGTATCAATGACACAAAGAAAAGACGGGAGAAAAGTGGCAATAGTCACAGTAGACGCAAAAGACAGAGGTGTCGCGATAGGGAAAGGGGGGAGAAACGTCGAAAAAGCAAGAATAATTGCGCGAAGATACCTTGATATCCAAGACGTGATAATAACATAAAAAATGTCTTAATTCAAAATGGAAAGAAAAATAAAAAATACTACTAATAAAACTAAAAATTCAGCTAAATCAAAAAGGAGTAAAACTAAAATGGGTAAAAACAAGGCGCCAAAAGGCATGTTTTCAGCAAGAAAATTAAAACAAGACAGGCAAAAAAGACGATGGAGTAATAGATACTATAAACGACGAATGTTAAAATTAGATGTTAAAGCTGACCCCCTCGGAGGCGCTCCACAAGCTCGAGGGATAGTGATTGAAAAAGTAGGCGTTGAAGCAAAACAACCAAACAGCGCCATAAGAAAATGTGTAAGAGTACAACTTATAAAAAACGGAAAACAAGTTACATCATTTGTTCCAGGCGATGGAGGACTATTATTTGTAGACGAACATGATGACGTAGTTATACAAGGAATAGGAGGAGCACGAGGTAGAAGTAAAGGAGACATACCAGGCGTACGTTACCAAGTAATAAAAGTAAATGACGTTTCACTAAACGCTATTATAACAGGGAAAAAAGAGAAACCAATGAGATAAAAAAACGAAATAAAAATTTTTAACCTTTATATCATTTTACCAAAAAACCTCTAAAGAATACAAAAGAAGTAGTAAGAAACTGCAAAAACAAAAAGGAGCAGGTTTTTGTGACTAAAAAAACAACGGGAAAAACAAAAAGACGAGGAAGACCAAGAAAAAAAGAAGAAAAACAACAATCAAAAGAAAAAATTACGTTCATACCCAAAATAATAACAATCCCAGACAAACCATTACTTTTCGACAAATGGGAGTGGGAAGGAGTAGAGATAACAGATCAAGGACTTGAAGCATATATCAGCTTAAAACCCTCTTTTTTACCACATAGCGGTGGAAGACATGAACACAAAAGATTCGCAAAAAGCAAAATGAACATAGTTGAAAGACTCATAAACAGAATAATGAGAACTGAAACAAACACGGGTAAAAAAAGTAAAACAATAAACATAGTACAGTCAACCTTTGAGATAATACATCAAAAAACAAGACAAAACCCCATACAGATACTTATAAAAGCCATAGAAAACGCAGCTCCAAGAGAAGAAACAACAAGAATATCCTATGGAGGTATAATATATCACCAAGCAGTCGACGTAGCACCCCTAAGAAGAATCGATATCTCAATAGCAAACATAACAGAAGGAGCTATGAAAACTTCTAAAAATTCAGTAAAAAGCATAGAAGAATGCCTCGCAGACGAACTAATAGCAGCAGCCCAAAATAACGCCCAAAAAAGCCTAGCTATAAAGAAAAAAGAAGAAAAAGAAAGAATAGCACTCTCAGCACGCTAAGCACGCTAAAAAATAAAGACTTTTTAAGTAGAAGGTATATAACCCTCAGGGAGCTTACTACCAGAACAACGATACAACAAGAAAGCAAAAGCAAAAACCATAGTAATAACCGTCAAAACAGGCACCCAAAACTCTATCAATCTAATTTTTGACCTAACACTTTTTACATCTTCAACCCCTTTTGCTACAGAACTAGAAACCTCTGAAAAAGTGATTTCTCCAACAACAATAGCATAACCAGGATCCGCAAAATAAGTTACAGTCTTTTCTAAAAAGTTTACAATAAGGCCACTTAAAGGCTCAAGCAAAAAATTTACACTGACATCAACATATACCCCTAAACTATCGGTGCAATCCTTCTGAACATTACCCTGATATTCATATACAGTCAACCCTTCTAACTCTTTAGCGTCAGTGAAATCCAGCTTAGACGTAATGTTTACATCGTCCACAAAAACGTTTTCTATATCGTTACCTTCGCTTTGATGTGAAGGAAAGAGTAAGGAATAACCAGTCCTTGAACGATCAGCAAGAGGACTTTCGACATTATGAGGATTATTCAAATCTCTTTTAACCACATGAGTGGTGTTATCCCACATAGTACAATTAATACCAGTATAAGGCGTAGGAGACAAAGTTAGATAGGAAAAAGTCTCATTCCAATACCACTCACTCTTTACGTCTTGCTGCACCACCACAAAATCATCATCGCTTTCTGTTACATAGACATGACGTTCAAACTCTGCAGGACCAGAAGCAAAGAACCACGTGGAAACATCAGAAGCGTTTGCAAAAGGGTGTTCACGAATTAGAAGGTTAATATTACCCTCATATTCGCGTTCAATGTCTACTTTTGCAAGCATTTTGTTTTCTAAATTATCGACAACACCATATTTCCAAAGCGGAAGAAAAATCCCCAGAGAAATTAAAGCAAACAAAAGTAAGAGGTTAAGCTTGTCTCTTTTAAACTTAAAAACCATTCATGTTCACCCTCATTTTTATCCTTGTTCTACTATCTATGACGAAGAAAATCTTTTAAGCACCCTTAAAATTCACCACGAAAAAAAGAAAATCAGCTCTAAAGAGTAGAAGATATGAAAGAATTAAAAAGATTAGTTTCACAATACGGTGAAATTCAAAAACTTCAAAGGAAACTTGGATTAAAAATTAATACTCTATCCCCTTTCTAGCTTCAATACCCTTACCAAAGGGATGCTTAACCTCCACCATAAACGTGACTAAATCTGCCCTATCAATAAACTCTGGAGGAGCACGACGCCCGACTAAAACAACAGTTGTTTCTTCGGGAATATTCTCTAAGAGGTTCAGCACTTCATCAATTTTTATAAGCCCAACAGCTACAGCAAGGTTTATCTCGTCTAAAATCAACAAATAAGGTTTACGGTTTAAAGCTTCTTTAGCAAAAGCTAAACCTTTCTTAGCTAACTCAAAATCTACAGGTTCAGGTTTTTCTAAATTGACAAAATCTTCGCGACCAAACTGATGCAATTCAAATTCAGGACTTAAACGTCCTCTTATTTTATATTCACCAATAAAAGTTCGCCCTTTCATAAACTGAACCAGTATAACTTTATATCCATGACCAAGAGCCCTTAAAGCAAGACCAAGGGCGGCAAGAGTCTTACCTTGACCACATCCTGTATAAAGGATTATAGAAGTTTTCTTACCTTTATCTTTTCCAACTTTTTTTTGACTCATACAAAACACAACATGATCTTTTAAACAATAAAGAAGAAAAATTCTAATATATGCATTCGCCTGTAGGACACCCTCCAGAGTATTCTTCACCAACGCTTACATATTCTAAGGTTTTTCCTTCCTTTTTACCCCCTATAGTAAGTACTTGTTCTTTCTTGCTCCCATAACGATAAACTGTAATCCCTTTACATTTTAATTTATAAGCTAAGAGATATGCTTTTTTAACATCTTCAAAAATGGCATCATGAGGGAGATTTATAGTTTTTGATACCGCATTGTCGACATATTTTTGAAAAGAAGCTTGCATTTTTATATGCCACTCTGGAGCAATATCTAATGAAGTAACAAAAAGCCTACGTACATCTGGAGGGATCTCTTCCATATCTTGAACAGAGCCTTTTTTTGCGATTTTAGTCATTAATTCTGAACTGTAAAAACCACGTTCTTTCGCTATTTTTTCAAAAAAAGGATTAACTTCAACCAATCTACTTCCACCCAAAACATTACGAACAAAAGAAACAGAAAACAAAGGTTCAATACCACTCGAACAACCAGCAATTATGCTTATAGTGCCCGTTGGAGCAATAGTTGTCAAGGTGGAATTTCTAATTTTATCAAAACCTTGTTTATCCCAAATACTACCCTTAAAATTTTGAAAGGAATCCCGTACCTCAGCAATTTCCACAGACATTTTAACAGCTTCATCCTCTATGAAACTCATAATTTTTTCAGCAAGTTTAAGGGCTTCTTCAGAATCGTAAGGAATGCCCAGTTGAATGAGCATATCAGCAAAACCCATAATACCAAGACCGATCTTTCGATTAGCTTTAACCATTTCCTTAATTTCAGACAAAGGAAATTTACTGGCATCAATTACGTTATCCAAAAAATGTACAGCTTTTCGAACAGTTTTCCTGAGATTTTCCCAATCGATAGCGTTTTCGCCCTTTTTTATCATTTTAGACAGATTAATCGAACCTAAATTACACGCTTCATAAAAGAGAAGGGGAACCTCACCGCAGGGATTAGTACTTTCTATCACCCCTACATTAGGGGTGGGATTATGCCGGTTTATCTCATCTATAAAAACAAGTCCAGGATCACCACTACTCCACGCACTATTAATAATTAAATCGAAAACATTTCGTGCACGAACTTTAGTAGTTTGTTTATTAGTCCGAGGGTTAATAAAGTAATACTCTTCGTCATTTTCAACAGCGCGCATAAAAGCGTCAGTAACTGCTACAGAAATGTTAAAATTTTCCAAAAATCCTTCTTTTTGTTTTGAAGTGATAAATTCCAGTATATCAGGGTGGTCATACCTTAAAATACCCATGTTAGCTCCCCTACGTTTACCTCCTTGCTTTATCACATCTGTAGTCACATTGTAAATACGCATAAAAGAAACAGGTCCAGAAGCAACACCCATAGTAGATTTTACTAAATCTCCCCGTGGTCTAAGATTTGAAAAGGAAAATCCAGTACCACCACCGGATTGGTGAATAAGCGCCATATGTTTCAAAGTTTCAAAGATACTTTCAAGGGAGTCAAATACAGGCAATACAAAACACGCAGCCAATTGACTAAGATCAGTACCAGCGTTCATTAAAGTGGGAGAATTAGGGACAAACTCTAAATTTGCCATCATTTCATAGAACTTTTCTTCAAGATCGTCGACATTAACTTCTTTATCATAAATTAAATCGATTGAGGCTATCGCCTTCGCAACTCTTCTAAACATTTGAGCAGGAGTTTCAACCACATGCCCCTTTTCATCCTTTAAAAGATAACGTTTTTCAAGCACTCTAATTGCATTAAGAGTTAACTTTAAATCATCTCTAACCCCGAAAAATGTTTTAGCCTCCCTTAATTCTGTGCGCTTTTGACGATACAAAATATATGCTTTAGCCACTCTAGTAAAATCTTCGTTTATTAGAACATCTTCGACAATATCTTGCACATTTTCAACGCTTGGAGTGTCTTCGACAAATCGCTCTTTAACAATTTTAACAACCTTATTAGCCAGAGATTTTGCAACCTCAGAATCCCTCTCCCCAACGGCAACGATAGCCTTATGAATAGCATTAACAATTTTTTCAGAATCAAAATTTACGATACGTCCATCCCTTTTACGAATTTTAGAAATCATAAACAAGCACCCCTAGCAAAAACAAAAAAACTAAAATCCCTTAATAAGGGATTCGGATCAAAAAAACACAGTTTATAAAATAGTAGAAACCTATAAAAAACCACAAAAAAGTAGGGGATTTAAAAAATGAATGAATCTAAAACTTATAAAAACTATATTGGAGGGAAATGGGTTGAAAGCGCCACAGGGACAACTTTTAACTCAATAAACCCAGCAAACAAAGAGGAAATATTGGTAAAACTTCAAAAAAGTGATGAAAAAGATGGCGATATGGCAGTAGATGCAGCCGAAGACGCCTTCGAAAAATGGTCGTCAATGCCAGCCCCAAAAAGGGGAGAAATCTTATTCAAAGCTGCAAGGATCTTAGAAGAACAAAAAGAAGAACTTGCAAAAACAATGACCAAAGAGATGGGTAAAATTTTGATAGAAACAAGGGGAGATGTCCAAGAAGCTATAGACATAATCAAACTGATGGCAGGGGAAGGTAGAAGACTTTACGGGCATACAACCCCAAGTGAACTGCCAAACAAGTTCTGTATGACCATTAACTTACCAGTAGGGATCGTAGCCCTAATAACACCTTGGAACTTCCCTATGGCAATACCAGCATGGAAAATCGCCCCAGCCCTCATCGCGGGCAACACCATAGTTTTTAAACCTGCAAGTGATACACCTCTCTGTGCTATTAAACTCGTAGAAATTTTTGAAAAAGCAGGAATTCCAAAAGGGGTTTTAAACATAGTAACAGGTTCAGGAACTAGCGTAGGAATGCCCCTAGTAAAACACAAAAAAATACGGGGTATAAGTTTTACAGGCAGTGTAGAAACAGGTCAAATAATCACAAAAGAAGCTGGACTAAAAAGGGTAGGACTAGAACTAGGGGGTAAGAACGTAATCATAGTAATGGATGATGCAAACATAGATCTGGCAGTAGATGGTGCGATATGGGGGGGATTTGGAACTACAGGCCAAAGATGCACAGCAGCAAGCCGCGTAGTAGTACATGAAAAAGTAGGAGATAAATTTACAGAAAAATTCGTAGAAAGAGCAAAAAAACTAAAAGTAGGAGATGGTCTAGACCCTGAAACCGAAATGGGGCCAGCAATAAACGAATCACAACTTAAAAAGATTCATAAATACACAGAAATAGGAAAAGAAGAAGGAGCCACATTATTAACTGGCGGAAAAATACTCACCGAAGGAAAATTCACCCAAGGATTTTTCTACGAACCAACAATTTTCAGCGACGTAACAAAAGACATGACAATAGCACAAGACGAGATCTTTGGGCCAACAGTAGCAATAATGGCCGCAGAAAACTTAGAAGAAGCAATACACATAGCAAACTCTGTAGAATACGGCTTATCCTCATCAATATATACAGAAAGCATAAATAACGCATTCAAAGCAATAGAAAAAATCGAAGCAGGATTAACCTACGTAAACTCATCTACAATAGGATCAGAAGTTCACCTACCTTTTGGAGGAGTAAAAAACACCGGAAATGGAACAAGAGAAGGAGGAATAAAAGGAATTGAAGAGTTCGTCGAAACAAAAACAGCATACATTGACTACAGTGGGCGCCTTCAAAGAGCACAAATCGATATAGAATAAGAAAATACAGAAGAAAAAACAAAATAACAGAAGAACTAATGAAAATAGAATAAATAACAGAAAGCCTAGGACAAGCCACAATAACCGAACCGAAAATCGAAATATTAAAACCAGGAAGCCCCAAAACAGTACACAAATCCAAATCCATCATAGACGCACGAAAAACCTACGAATAATAAATAAAAAAAAACAAAAAACTAACTTCTTTTCAAATAGCTCAACACCTCTTCCTCCGATAGATCCCACCAACGCTTATAAAAACTAGCAACAGCAAAAGGAAAATACTTTTGGACAACTAAACAAATTACGACATCAACATAAGGCTTTAAAAGATTAATAGAAGATTCAGGAGAGCAAGGGATAGCAACAACTTTCTTCGCTGGAGCATACTTTTCAATAGACTTTGCCGCAGCTAACATAGTAAAACCACTTGCTAAACCATCATCAACAAGAATGACAACCTTCCCCTTAAGCTCTGGAAAGGGTTTATCACCCCGATAAATTTTAGACCTCCGCCTGATCTCTTTCAAAACCTCATCTGCAATAGATCGAATATCCTCCTTGCTCAAACCAAGACAAGCTACAAAAGACTCATTTAAAATCAAAGCACCATCCATAGTAATTGCGCCGAAACCGGCCTCAGTATTCCAAGGAATAGGGAGTTTACGGACCACTAAAACATCAAAAGGCGCGTTAAGCCGTTTAGCAACATGATAACCAACAGGAACTCCTCCATGAGGTAAAGCTAAAACAATAACATCTTCCCCCAAATATTTCTCAGCAACTGTTTCAGCTAAAACCTTGCCTGCATCGTCTCTATCCTCAAAAAACAAAAAACAACCCCCAAAAAACTTGACTCCAAATCCATTTTAAAATCTTTTTTAGTTTTTTATCTCTTTATTTTTAGTCCGTTTTTTGTCGACAAAAAATATTAGAAATACCATAATAAGGTAAAGCGTTTAAATTTTTACGAACATTTAAGATTAGAATATTTGTTTAATCATTACTAGAGCAGCTTCCCCGTCCTCGTAATAATTTGGAGATATAGTTTTTCTTTTAAACCCTTCACGCTCATAAAGACTTATCGCGTCGATATTAGATATACGAACTTCCAAAATTATTTTCCGCATGTTTAATCTTTTAAGAATTGACTCAAGTTTGTTTAGAAGGGCAGTTCCTACACCTTTTCGTTGAGAAGAAGGTTTAACCGCAAAAGAGATTATATGACCTAATCTTTCTTTCCAAGAGATGTTTGATAAAATATAACCATGAACCTCGTCTTCATTCTTATTATCAACAGCAACAAAAAAAGTAGCACGGTTCAAATAATAAAGCAGAGATAAAAAAGAAAAAGGATAAGCATCTTTCTTAAAAACCAAAAGCTCAATCTCAAATATTTTTTCAAGATCGTTATAAATTACTGGCCGAATTTTAAAAAAAGGAAGTTTAGAAGTAGCCATATCTATGTCTAATGATGGAATATATAAAAAAGTTAGTCAGAGAGCGTGAATGAACTGAAAATAATTTATCAAGACAAGCGAAAAGGGCTGATCAAGTTAAAACCTGAAACTCTTACAGATCTTTATACATTATATCACACAATTTTGCCAGGTGATAAAGTGAAAGCTTGGACTACCCGAAGAATTAAAAAAATTAGCGTGGGGGAAGGTGGTAACGGGGAAAAAAGGCCTAGAAAACCCATGTTTCTTGGAATTGATGTTGTAGCTGTAAACTTCCATGAATTTACGGGGAACTTACGCATACGTGGCACTATTTTTGAGGGTCCGGAAGATTATGTAAGCTTTGGATCATACCACACACTCAATATCCAGCCAGGGAACGCCCTTAAAATAATAAAGGATAAAGGATGGCCATCCTATGCCATAAAACGCCTCAAAAAAGCAGCACAACTTGGAGAAAAACCACCAATAGCCATACTCGCAATAGAAGAAGGAGAAAGCACGCTGGCATTAGTAACGGATTTTGGAATCAAAGAAATAGGACATATAACGATGAATGTGCCAAGAAAATCAGGAGACATAAAACAACATGAGGCAGCCATAATTGAATTTTTAAAAATAGTAACCTCGATGGTGAAAGAAAATATCAATCCAAAAATAGTTAGCACGCTTATTATCGGGGGACCAGGGTTCACAAAAGAACATTTCCTAAAATACTTAAAAGAGAAATCGCCAGAAATCGCGAAAAAAACAGTCACAGAAACGGCAACAAGCGGGACACCCCAAGCAATAAATGAAATAATAAAACGAGGAACCTTAGAAAAAATCGTAGAGGGTTTAGAAATAGCCAGACAAACAAAACTAATGAATGAATTCTTAAAAAGACTAGGAAAAGATGAAAAAACCATCGCATACGGTCAAGAAGAAATAGAAAAAGCAGCAATCTACGGTGCTATAGAAAACCTCCTCCTCACAGAAGATGGTCTCAGAACAACAGACCAAGAAAAAAGACAATTCCTAGAAAACCTATTAGAAAATACAGAAAAAGCAGGAGGCCACGTAGAAATAGTAAACATAAACTCAGAAATAGGAAAGCAAATCAAAGCATTGGGGGGGATGGTAGCCCTTCTGAGGTTCCCTATCTAAGACTTGCTCAGCCTTGTAATCACGTCAATCTTTGTAACAATACCAACAAGCTTACCCCTATCTATAACGAGGACGCCAGGATGTCCTGAAATAAAAAGCTTATAAGCATCTTCAATAGAGGCAGAAGGAGGAAGGCAAGGCAAACAATCCTCCATGACATCCTTTACAGAACGCATAAAAAGATCCTCCTGGTTTTCAGTTAACAGATATTGGAGAATAGTAGATTCCTGAATAGTCCCTATAGGCACGCCATTCCCGTCTACGACGGGTAACTGGCTATAATCCCGCTCTTTCATCAACTTAACAGCATGAGCCACAGAATCAGTATGTCGGATCGTAGTTATCTCTGTAACCATCACATGTTGCAAAGTAACCTGTTCCCTTATCGAAGACATAATAGCCCGAAAAATTTTTCGTAGAGTTGACAAACGAGGATCAACAGACTCATTCTCTATACGAGCAATCAAAGACTGAGAGACTCCAGCTTTATCAGCCAACTCAGCCTGAGTCAAATGAACTTTTTTACGTAACTCTTTTACATCGCTCCCTTTAGGCAATCTAAACAAACAAGATCCCCCCTAAAAATTATTACAATAAAACAAAAGAACTAAACATCTCAAGTGTTATGCTTAACATGCATAATTATTATTATTAATATTTAAATCTTATGCTTAACATGCATAATTATTACTGAAAATATTAATCCACAATCTAAAAATTAAAAAGATCCAGCGACAAAAGCCGCCTGACCTACTGAAATCCCAGCATCACCTGGCGGGATGTTCTTATGATTCAAAAACCGATATCCAGCGTTTTCAACAAAGCGTCGAATAAAAACATTAAAAAGTTCATTATAAGCTACCCCTCCGGTAAACCCAATACAATCAACACCATGTTCTTCCGCGATAAAAACCGCCAACTCAGCCAAACCTTGAGCAAGAGACCTGTGCACACCATAAGCAATACTAGCCCTAGTTTCACCACGCTTTAAAGCATTCAATACTTCCTCAAAAATTCGCGAAGTAAGCAAAATACGCCGATTCTTAAAAGAAGAAAACTCAATGGGAAAAACAAGAGAAGAATCTGAAGCTTTTAAAGCTAAAGATTCAAGCTTCATCGCCGGCTCACCCTCATAACTCCTATAATAACACACACCCAAAAGAGAAGAAACCGCATCAAGAATCCGTCCAGTACTAGTGGTATCAACTACATTCAAACCCTTACGCAACATGAGTAAAACGGTATCAATCTCCTCTACACCATGCCGAAAACCTGCCAAACAACGAGAAACAAGCAGATCCCGAACTTCTTCTTCAGAAAGAACGCTAGAAAGAATCCCTGCCAACATCCGCGCAGGATAATAGGCACATAAATCCCCTCCAGGCATAGGGTGAGGCTGAAGGCTAGCAAGCCGCTTAAAACCGGTATAGGAGGAGAGAAAAATCTCGCCACCCCAAGCAGGCTCATCTTCAAAACCATAACCCACCCCATCCGCTGCAATAGTAACAATCTCCTCATCCCTAGGAACAGCATTATCAACCATAAGCTTAACCGAATGAGCGTGATGATGCTGAACCTCAAACAAAGAACAACCATACTCCTCCGCCAAAGTTTCAGCTAAAATCCTAGTCTGAAACACAGGATTCATATCACATCCAACACCCTCCAAACTCTTAACGCCCCCCAACTTCATAAGATGTCTAACCGCCGCCTCTAGAAACATCAAACAATCTAAATTATCCGTATCTCCAATATGCTGAGTAGCATAAACCCGTTTACCCACACAAACGGACCCGGTCACATTAAGGTCAGGACCAACCCCCACAACATTAACTCTACTATCAAAAGGAAGAATTATGGGCTCAGGAACATATCCTCGGGAACGACGAATAATAGCAGTACTATCTCCAATAAAACGGACAACAGAATCATCACAACGATTAGAAATCACACGATTATGAAGAAGAAAATAATCAACAAAAGACCCAAGACGGTTAATCGCTTCCTTATTATCCACAATCATAGGATAATTAGGAGCATTACCACTTGTCATTATCACAGCAGGATCTTCAATATCACGAAGCAAAATATAATGAACGGGAGCATAAGGAAGAATCACTCCAATATTATGGAGCCCTGGTGAAATATATTCAGAAAGTGGGAAAGGATCCTTTTTTGGAAGCAAAACAATAGGGCGTCTCCAAGATAGAAGAAGCGCACGAGCCCCAGGAGAAACCTCCGCAAAAGTTTCAACAGAAGAAATATCAAAAGACATTACAGCAAAAGGCTTATCGCTTTTTTTACGCTTCTCCCGCATCCTTAAAACATAATCATCAACGCTAGTTCTGCAAGCAATGTGAGTACCACCAATCCCCTTCACAGCAACAACAAACCCCTCATTAATAAGCTTAGCAACCTCAATTATAGGATCTCTCTTACCAATGTCGACAACTTCGCCTGAAGAATCATAAAGAGCATATTGAGGACCACACACAGGACCAGTAATACCTTGAGCATGAAAACGCCGATCCACAGGGTTAGAATACTCTTTTTTACAATCGACACACATAGGAAAATCAGCCATCGTAGTTCTTTCACGATCATAAGGAGTCTCAAGAATAATACTGAATCTTGGACCGCAAACAGTACAATTAGTAAAAGCATAACCAAAATACCTAGAACGCCGATCATCAATATCTCTCAAACAATCATCACAAACAGCAACATCAATAGGAATATGAGAAGAACTAACCCTTCTTTCACTAGAGCTCTTCAAAATATGAAAAGCATCAAAAGGAAAACCTGGAATATCTCCGAAACCTTTCCCTGTAAAATAATCAACCCAATCACCAGAAACAACACTAAAATCCTCAGAAGAAATCTCCCGAACAATAATCTCATCATAAACAACAATCGGATGCTTCTCATCCTCCAAATCCCGCAAAAAACCATCAACCTGATCCTTAGATCCCCGAACCACTATCCTAACACCAGCATCCCCAAGATTCTGAACAAATCCCTGAACACCCCGATCAACAGCTATTCGATAAACAAAAGGACGAAAACCTACACCTTGAACAACGCCAGAACACAAAACCTCTAGAGTAACTGCACGACGACTATTATTACTGACCATAATATAAACACCTAAGCAAAGTAAACAAAACAAAAAATAAAAAACACGCACTTATATAAAAAAAACAAAAAACAAACACACAAAACAAATAAAAAAATTAAGCTATTCAGCAAAAAAGAAAAACACACAAAACAAATAAAAGAGTTTCCAAACGAAAACTTATTCTAAAACTGGAGGAACGATTCCAAATCAGCTTCAGGAATCCTTAACAAAGCTTCACTAGTCAAACGATACTTCTTCCTCGAACTTCCAGGGTCACGTTCATACTCTAAAAGATCTTCCTCACACATTCTTCTCAAATAAGTTGCAGCAGTAGTGGGCTTAAGATCCTCCTTAAAATATAGCCTATAAACCTCGATTAAATCAGAACTAGTAAACCAACCCCGGGTCCCAAAACTATTACGCGTCAAAATACGAACCCGATCCATCATACTAAGGTTTACAGGAGAAAATTTCTCACCTTCAAAACGCTGCTTAGACTCAACAGGAGAAGTAGGGGAACTCTCAGAAATTTCTTCCTTGAAATCAGTTTTATCTTTAGATCCCGAAGACTCCAAAACTTTGGTAAGAAAATCGTTGAAATTAATCTTTTTCAAAGTAGACTTCCCCTTAACAATTAAAGTTATCTCCTCCCCGTCCTCTGTCTTAACCTCAATCTTAATATGATCCGCTTTTTCTTTTTTCAAGGGAAGCCACCAATAAACAAAGAAAGAGATACAATTCACAAAGACAATAAATGTTTAATATCAACCTTTTTTTTCTAATTTTTGCTAACCAATTTGTACTACACTTATGATTATTTAAAAAAATTATTTAAAAACTTTTAACCTATGAATCGTATGTAAATATATTCTTGGATATTATTTCACAAATTTACCAAATAGCGTTTATTAATTTAACTTTCTATTATAAAACTTTTCACAAAAAAATTCCCCCTTATAAGGGAGAAAACTAACAAAAAGAACTTATTAAAAGTTTTTACAATTTTAAAATGTATAGGTTTACATAAGATCACAATAAACTTACGCTTGACACAGTGAAATACGCTCCAAAAGTAGATAAGGTAAATATTATCATTATTGGGATTAAAAGTGTTAAAAAGGCCTATAACAACCCTCCAGAAACATATTGGTAAGATATACCAAAAAATAATATAAGAAAAAACCCCTTACCAAATTCTAAAGAATATAAAGAAGTTTGACATAATTTAAACACCTAAAAAGGATTCCTAATGAAAATAAGGACAGCATACATGATTAATTTTTTACTTAATTCACAAGTCAAACAATCATGACCAAAGAAAAAAACAGAGAAAGGAGTTATTCTCAAAAAAAAGCCAAAGCATACAGATTACAACCGTAAAAAAAATAAAAAAACATCTTTTCACTACCCCTATGTTTCCAGTGGAACTTTGCAACTGCATAATTTACACTCTTAAAAAACCCAAAAACAAGAAAAAAGGAAAATTAAAGCTCTAATTTAGAAAAAAACCAATTATAACACTAAAAACACAAAAAAAAGATAAAAAACAAAAACAAGAAAACTTGAAGAAAAAACAAAAAATAACCCAAAAAAAACAAGTCAAAAGGAATTCACATGTGAAATACCTGTAAACAAGTAATACCAAAATCGTGAAATTCACAAACCGTTTACATCATGAAAAACTAAAGCACCACTTTAAAGAAATATTAAAGAAAAGATTAGAAACATTTAGTTCAAAAAATAGAAATTTTATGGGGAAATAAATGCCAATAATCGCAAAATTCCAAAAATGTGGCAAAGAAAATTGCAAATGTATACAAAAGGGAGAACTCCATGGTCCTTTCTTATGGTATGTGAAATATCAAGGAAGACTGAATGGGAAACCTAAATACTATTGGAAATATTTAGGAAAAACTATTACAGAAGCAGCAGAAACCTTGGGGAAAGAAAAAATATTACAATCAGCAACAGGAACTTTAGAAAAGATGCTTAAAGAAAGTTTTAGTGAAATGGATCTAAGAGATTACATAAATAAAATGATTAAAAAGAAAAGAAAATCAATATCTGTAAAAATCCTTGACGAAATGACACTAAGAGAAGAAAAGCGCTAAACAAATCACAGATTATATTTTATAGAAACTGTATTAAGATTCCAACTCCTATATCGCCTGTGGAAAAGTTATACTAATACATTATTATCTTACCAATATATTTAGATACAGTAAAAAATATGGTTACTACTAAATTTCCCACGGAAAAAACGCTATTATATAATATCTTAAACTAAGATACACACTATGAAAACAGATAAACCCCTGTATTTCCTGTGGAAAATATCTGTTAAACTATATTATATCTTACCAATATATAATATAATATAATATAGAAGAAGTAAATATTTAATTAAAAAAGAGCAGTTCAAACTTATTCTATTAACACTAGAAACCACTATTTCCAATGGAAACAAAGGGGTTTAGTAAAGAACTGCTCTTAAAATAACAAATACTTAGCTTACCAATATTAGATAATGACGCTGACCTTATAGAGGAGAAAAAACTATTATAATCCCAAAACCAACAATTGATAGAACCGCCAGGGTAGCCTTTTTCTTTTGCTTTGTTGTTTTTCTTCTTTTTCCGCTTTGTTTTTTCGTTTTTTAGGTGGGAAATGGGTTTTTGATTTTGGCATCTTTCTTATAATGATTTTTCCTTTGTTTTTATTTTAGAGGAGGTTTTCGTTTTACACGGTTTTTTGCAGATGAATTATGGGTTTTCCTTGTTTCTTAGTTTTTTATTTTTTTCTCGTTTTTTGTTCTTATTTTCATTTTTCGGGGTTCCGGTCCTACCTCAACGATCTAGCAAGTTCGATCCTTGAAAAGGCTGAAAAACTACGTGAGAGTCGTAGTACTAGACGCAAACAGCTGCTATGCGTCGTCGTAGACCTTATAAATGATGAAGGACTGTCTACCTTCAAAGGTCAGCGATCTAGAGAAAATACCCTAAAAGGATCAAAACCTCTAATGAAGGTTGTAGAGGCTTTTGGGGGCGTTTTTGAGCGGCCGGGGTAGCCAAGCGGTTGGAACACGGATTTTCCGCTAGTTTTTATTGGTTTTTCTGGTTCTCGTAG
>Ga0209636_10000883_pt1 | contig 29763 bp, 39 predicted proteins | sample DeeMarSWOR152_54_FD_187464 | JGI IMG/M metagenome (GOLD analysis project Ga0209636, IMG submission 187464) | Marine sediment microbial communities from White Oak River estuary, North Carolina - WOR-1-52-54 (SPAdes) (version 2) | ecosystem: Environmental > Aquatic > Marine > Intertidal zone >...
GATGTTTCCACCACTCTCATATGTACAATTAGAACAACCTGAAGCAATCAGAGAATTAATATCTGAGACTGTCATGGTCATCCTACTTCCAACAGTAAAAATACCACTTCCAATTAAACATTTGTATCTTCCCTCTGTTGGTTCGGACCAACAACACGGAGAATCCCATACCCACTCGCAGTTAAAATTTTCATTAAAAGCATCTGTGGGAGTTACGTAACGTAATTCCTTATCTCTTCCTTTTTCTCCATATGTTGTGAAATCTTCATATATGTCCTTTGCTATCTTACATCCAATTTCAGACACGTAATACGTGTCTGGTTCTTCACTTATTATTCTTGAAACTTCTCTTTCAATTTCAGGTCCGTATGGTGTTACTGGAGGTGCTTCAAAATCTACTGTACCCGGGGTTCCTATTTGCTTTTCTAATCCTTCAAACCTTTGTAACCCAAAGGCCTGTAATATAGGAACTGGATATAGAAGAACAATTACTATAATGAAAACAAGAAGTATAATAGCACCCACAACGCTCAAATCCACTCCTTTCATAAAAAATATTTTCTTTAAGTCATATAAATATTAAACTTAATAATCAAACAGGTATTGCACGACAGTGCTTTGCAACAGCAGCACCAAAAGGTAACCAAAACAACACACCGCAAACAACGGCTCTAACCAATCCACCTTCTGTAAAACTATTTAGAATATAAAAAATGAAAATTAAAACCACAATAACTATAATTATTACTCCAATATGACTCGTTATCTGTTCTTCCATACTCATGATATCACTAAAACCATATTATGGTATCAACAATCCAATTAATAGCTGAACCTATTGTTTGAGAGTACATTCCAAATATGTAAGCCAAAACTTTTCCAGCACCTTTACCTATTTTGACATCATACAAATAACTCCATAACAACATAATTAAAAGTATAAAACAAACTAAAGAAATTAATATCCAACCTACAGGAGGAATAGCTTTTTCAGCCATTTTATCACAAAGTAAGAATTTTTACAATATTACTTAATCCTTCAAACAAATCAAAAAATGACCAATCGGGTGTCATTAAATCATAAATTACAATAGTTATTATTATGAAACCAATGATAAACAAAATAACAAATACTGGATCCGACATTGTTTCGAACATATTTATCCCGCAGGAGTTCTAACCTGTACATTAACATTTATTAGTTGAAGTATTATTTGATTCGCTACCAATAGCAACAGGGTTCCAACTAAAACCCCAACAATTATCCAAAATATCAATTCTTGTGGTTTCATATGCCCACCGGTTTTAGCAAATCTGATATTGCTCCTCCAAACATTGTGTAAGTTATGAACCAACTTATAACATAAATTATGATTGCAAATAATAAAATACTCCATATGTAATATCTTACTCCGACAGGATCTTCTCCGTATTTAACACCATTTAAGAATATTGAAAGTAAAACACCAGTCTCGATCATGTAAATCCCAACTATTATTTGAAAAAAAGCTGGGGTGATTGGCAAAGTCCCGCCCATTGCCCAGGGAACCAAGAAGAATGATTGGGCAGTATTAACACTTGTAGTTGCCATTATAGTTTCCATTGCTTTTCCTAGTTTTGTCAAAATTTGCAATATAACAACAGCCAATGTTACAGTGACTCCGGAAACCATGGGAGCAAGAAAAGTTGCTAAAAACTTCATGCTCGTTGTTGTTTCCCCTAGTATTTCATCTATCTCTTCTTTAACATCATGAACCCCTTTCAAATACCTTGATATGACAACCATTGAACCAGCAGCCGTCTTAACGCTCTTTCTTGCAGACTGGATTACTGTCTGCATTATTGACTGAATCAGTTTTGAGGGGTAATACCAAATTGCACCAACTCTTTTATCAAAGAGGGCCTGTTCGAATGTATACCCGAACTTTTTCATGTTCAAACTTGTTATTTCAAACATCTCTGAGATTTTCATTTCTTTCAGGTTTTCTCTTGCTTTGTCAATCGCTGTTTCTATTGGTGCTCCCCCAGATATTATATTTCCTAATTGGAACAGGGCAGTTGCAAACTCATCCTCTATCTTCTCAATATCGTTTCTCACTTTTATTTTTTGATAACTGTCTAAAAACGCATAAGCAACAATTGAAAAAGAAATCCCTAATACAATCATCATAGAAAAATTAACAGAGAGGTAAACATCTGGATCTGATAATCCTATAAAACCCATTAATAAGAAAGGTATTGCAATCAAAAGGGATATTGGTAAAATGGGAATCGGTTTATTACCCATTATGAATTTTCCCATAGGAGGGACGTCTTTTGCTTTTGAGATGTCTGGTGGAGAAAAGGTTGGTGGTTTTGTTGATAATATATGAGTGACTAAAAAGAATAAGAAAGCAGGCAACAAAACATCATAACCAAAGAAAACAAAAGAAGGTTTCACAATATCTGCTATGAATATCAAAACTATTGGAAAAAGAACCAAACCCATTACAGGAAGCAGAACTCCCAAAGCATATATCAAAGTCATTGGCATTCTTAACTCAGATGCATAGTGCCTTGCCCTTTCTCTTGTTCCATTCAATATAACATCTATAGTCTCATCATAGAGAATCTGTCTTCTTGAGGGTTCAACTGAGGAGGTTCTCAGAAGGTTTAAAGAATCTGCAAATTCTTTGTTCTTTTCCTTCCACCTATTAACATAATCTGTCAAAGCATAATCAGCAGAGGCATATCTCCCAGTCTCCATGTCCCATAATAATTTTCTCAAATCCCATGCAAGAGGTCCCTCAAGGTTTTGCGAAGCAAACTTTATCGCACCCTCAAGATTTGGAGAGCTCCTCATGTATATGACCATGTACAAAACTGCAAGAACAGAGTCTGCAGACATTTTAATTCCAAGAGATTTTGCCTTTGTTCCAGGATAGTTATATAAATACCAGAAAATACCAAAAACAACCATTATACCAAACAAACCAAAGACCAAACCCCCTCCCAGAATAATAAAAACCAAAACAAATACCAAGACTAGTATTGTTGAAATGAATGTTAAAGAGAAAGCACCTTTTGGGGTTGCATTTATGTAGCCTGCTCTCAAAGATTCTAAAAGTTTTCTCCTTGTTTTTTCATCAGGCTCTATTGGCAAAATTTTTTCAGCTACTGCACAAGCTTTCTCATATCTTGTCACAGGTTTTTGTTCTAGCTCTTCTAAAAAAGTTAAATATTCGCTTGGATAGGGAACAAATTCTCTTTTTTCAGGCAACCTGATTTCTGACACCCTCAAGGCTCTTTTAATTTGTTCTCTTTTCTCTTGTTCTGCTTTTTTCTTTGCTTCTTCTATTTTTTTCTTTTTCCCAAAAATTGCCATCAAAAGCCCTTTGAATATTTTTTAAACCATTCCAACCATTCAGAATAAACTCTATCACTGTCTACAAACCCAACCTCTTTCTTAATATTCTCAGCCATTATGTGGAACATCTGGTTAGCTTTGACAGTTGTTTCAGCTTCCAACAAATCTTTTTTGTTTGTTTTGTTAGCTATTTCGACTATTGTTTCTAAAATTTTTGCTCTCAAAAGAATGTTAGACCAAACTTGATCCCACTTGCCTGCCCATCCTGGAACTCTGGATGCTATTTGATTCAGAACATAAGACTCGCCATTAATTAGAGTGTCTGTTGGTTTCAATGTATCTTCTGTTGAATGATATTCTAACAAATCTACAAAACCCTTCTCGTCAACAGGATCAGTCTTCCAATGTTTTCTCACTTCTGTTAATTCAACAACTCTTCTAAATGTTCTTAATCCATCTGCTGTTCTCAACTTGTTACAAATGATAACAAAATCAACAGCCTTGAAACTGGTCGTAGGAACTCCTAAATCATTAACAACCCTGTCAAAGACTCCGTATGCGGATTCACCGTGTATTGTTCCAGCAACAACGTTTGCAAGAGCACCAATTCTCATTGCCTCAAACAAAGCCTTTGATTCAACACTCCTTATTTCTCCTACAAACAAACAAGAATCACCCAATCTCAATGAAGTTCTTATAACTTCCTCAGCTGGTAATTCTAATTCAACCCTAGTTATAACTGATCTTGATTTCAGTCTTTCTATATTATAACCTAGTTGTCTCAATTGTTCTACTGGAAGTTCAAGAGTATCTTCACTTGTAACAATCCTGTAATAAGGAAGAATTTGAAGCATTATGCTTCCCAAAAGAGAAGTTTTTCCTGCACCCCTTGTTCCTGCAACAAGAATCGTTCTTCCATAAGAGGCAATGAACCACAACAATCCTCCGAAAAGAGGGTTGAAAAACTTTTCATTCAAAAACAATGGAAAAGTCCATGGTTTGAATCTGTGTCTTCTCAATGCAAAAGCCAAACCTTCTGGTGATAATCTGGGATTGATTGCAGCAACCCTTGCTATTCCATCAGGCAATAACAGTTCAGCATCCAGAACAGGGTTTGCCTCATCCAAAGGCCTTCCAGATATCAATTTAAATCTGGTTGCCCACCTGTCGCCATCTTCCCTTGTTGGAACAAGATTTGTTTCACATTCTTCAAAATCTTGATGATAAACATATATAGGAATCAAGCCTAAAGGAGAATTTATGAAAACGTCTTGTATTTTTTCATCTTTTAACAAAATTTCTATAACTCCTAGACCTGCAGTGTATCTAGTTAATATTTCGGCAAGCCTTTCCATCTGACCAGGATGAAAAGTTCTTCCTCTCTGTTCTGATAAATCCCTTAACAAGTCTAAACTTAAGGTATGGAATAACTCTCTCATTCTTTGTTGTTCTGTTATTTCCAATTCTCTTGGTCTTCTCTCTTCAAGAATCCTTCTTGCAGCATCCAACAAAGTGTATTCTTCTTCATTTAGTTTGAACTCAGGAGGAGTTACATGATAAATGTATCTAACTTTCTCAGGAACTTTGAAGATTTCAATATCAGTATCACCGATTTTGTATCTTGCAATAGTTTCTCCTCTTGGAGGAGGCTGTGCCATGAATTTTGTGTACATGAAGTTTGGTCTTATTGTTGGTTTGAAAAACCTTCTGTAAAGATTTCTATCACCAATGTGGTATCCTGACAAGAAAGGTTTTGCATTTTGTATTAATTTACAATCATCTAGCATGTTTTGCAAAGGTGTCAGGGCGTTTTCAATATAATAATTAATGCAATCCCTAAAATCTGGAGAAGATTTTGCCTTTGTTCTCAGGTGTCTTATCTCTCTTACTAAGTTTAGGTAAGCTCCTATAGGGTCTCCTCTTAATTGTAAGGTTACCAAGTCCCTTAACCAACCATACCATTGAGGTAAAAATTGATTACAAGGTTCTTTTATAATATTTTTTATTGACAAAATCCTTTTTTCCCTTATTGTCTCATTTATAACGTTTGCAATTTCTACCAACATTCTTGTTTGATCAGCATCGTATTCATATTCTCTTGTTTCTGCAAGCACGATTCCTATAACTTTTCTCTCTTCAACAAGTTTCTCAATGACTCTTGCCATCACAACATCAGAATCTTCAACAGTAAATCCAAATATCGAGCCCAAACAGTTCATTTTTAGAATTCCATCTCTAATTTCAGTTTCAAAAACCATAATAAACTCCTTTAAATTGAATATTAATATATATAATCATTTAAAATAATATTTGTGATTTGATGGCTGAGAGGGACATTCAAGCTATTCTCTCTGAGCTTGTTAGGAGAGCAAACGAAACTACAAGAAGAATGAGAGCCTTAGAAGAAAGGGATTCTGTTATTGAAGAGCGTGTTAGCACTTTACAAGACTCTATTTTAAAAATAACAGAAGGAAATAGATTATTAGAAGAGAGGTTAAATGAGAGAATGACTGAAATAGAGAATAGCATAGTGAGAATTGATAATGAGTTAATGAGGATCAATAAAAACTTGGAAAAAATGGCTAAGAGGACAGAACTGAAAGAAATAGAAAATATGATAAATATTTTTAACCCGTTAAAAACAAATTTTGTAACAAAAGAGGATGTTGAAAGAATAATAGAAAAGAGGATGAAATGATGTTGCCTTTACCCTTTAGGAAGAAAAAGGAGAAAGAACCAAAAAAAGTTTATATTCCTGTTGATCTTGTTTTAAATTATGCTTCTCAAGGTCTGGCTGAATCTGAAATTATTTCTCGTTTGCAATCTCAGGGATTTGCACCTGAACACATTGACAGGGCATTGAGAATAGCTTTGAAAGAGAGGGTTACTGAAATGCCCCAAGCGCCACAACCTTTAGCTGCAGAGCCATTGCCTCCAATGGGATATCAAGCTCCTCCACCAAGGGTTGAACCACAATTTCAAAGACAAGTAACACAGGCAGAACCAATTCCAAGACATCCTATTCCTTTAGGCCGTCCTCCAGAAAGAGTTATTTCTCCAAGAGGACCAAGACAGCTGACCCCAGAAGAGGCTAGAGAGACAACATTCACTTTTGAGGAAAAACCAGGAGAAGTTTTCACACCCCCAATGGAAGAGATAACTATTGAAGAACTTATTGAGGGAATAGTTGATGAGAGATGGAAAGAATTTGAGGAAAGATTGATTGATTTTGAGAAAAGAGACATGCAATTGCAAAATCAAATAGAGGACATCGGAAAGAGGATAAAGGAAATCAGCGAGGCTTTGGAATTGAAAGAAAAGGGATTGGCCTCAAAATTAGAGGAATTTGGAGGTTCGGTTGAAAACATTGAGGGAAGAATCGGTTCTATAGAAAAAGTTTTCAAAGATTTCTTACCAGAATTGACTCAGAACATTAGATCTATGTCTGATCTTGTTGATAAGATAAAAGAAGAAAGAAAGTAAAAAAGGTCACTGAAAGTCAATAGTCTTATTATTCTTCTCCTGAAAGCATCCATAAGACTGCAAGGCCGACGAATACCAATAGCCAAGTTCCATAACCAATTGCAGGTATTCCAGGAATTCCTATTAGAGGAAGTCCACCAGCAGCAACGAACATTATGACCACTATTGCTATAACACCTGCGGCTAATGCTGTGCTGTGTGCTTCTACCCATTTTACCTCTCTAGCTACTCTTTTACCATCTTGGACCCCTGTTTTAATGCCTGTGGCTCCTGTCATTGTTACTAATGCTATTAAAGCAATTATTCCTATAACCAGTGCAATTAAACCACTTGACATACCTGCTATGACACCTATAACTGCACCTGGGACTGTCATTAGTACAAAGAAACCAGCTACTAATCCTAAGACTGTACCAACTTTCTTTCCTAAAAATCCAATTGAAATTGCATATACTACTGCAAATGTCAATACCCACAAGAAAATTTGTGGCAAAGACAAACTTGCAAGATATGCAGCTCCGTCCCATGCGAAAGCTGGACTAACTGTTAGCAATGAAGCCAATATACCTGCTATGGCATTTTTTGCGTTCATGTTTTTTCACCAAATTTTTTATTTAACTTTCTCCTCCTTCCTTAACGAAAATCCAAACTGTTGCGACCATGACAACGAGGAAAAATAAAATAGCTATTAAAGGATCAGACACTATAATTGCTGGAATATTCAAAAACCCTAATCCTCCAGCCCCAACAAATACCAAAATTGCAATTATTATTATTGCAGCACCGAAAAAGTGAGGATGAGTACCAAATATCATTTCTCCCCCTTCTTTTGCTCCAGTTATTTCTAAAAATATCATAGTGATTATTAATCCAAAGGCAACAAGTATTCCTGATGTTATTAATGTTGCTACAAATGAGGCTGCCCCTGTTCCAGCAGCTGCTATCAAAACCATGAATGCTGAAACAATTGAAATTATACCTCTGGCTGTTATTGATTTAGGAATATCTACATGTGACAACACACCATAAACAATTGCCAATGTCAATAACCATAACAAAATCAGTTGAAATCCAATTGCCTTTAGGCTAGATACCAAGGACTCTATTGGATTCTGAGCAAATACTGGAGTTGCAAATAGCAAAATTCCCAGCAAACTTAACCCGACTTTCTTACAGTTTACCATGTTATCACATTTACTACTCTACAGTAAATATTAAGTATGAACCGCCTTATAAAGATATCGTTTTCACCCTTGTTGGGGAGCTGGTTGGACAGTAGAACCAACCTTATATGCAGACCAGAAAATTACTAAGATTATTACTATAGCAACCAGTAATAAAAAGTTTTCACCACCCCCTATGTAAGGAAGGCTTGGAATATTCTCTACATAAAGGAATCCAACCGATAATAACAGAAATAATATTGCAGAATTTATCACTATAGTATCTGAGCTTGGTCCTTTTTTTCTTATTCCAAATGCTTCTAAGATGAAGACTATGAAGAACATTATTATGAAAAACATAGTTATATTTCCAAACTGTGACCATAAAAGACTTATAAAAAACGAATTCGTAATAGCAAAAAAAGATAAAGCTAAAGCAATAAGAAAATTTACTGGTTTATTAAAAATTCTAGTTATTTCTAGAACCCCAAACGTTGTAGCTAAAGTAAATAGAAAAGGTATTAGAGTTTCTGTTGATTCTAGAAACGTTAAATCTAATACCATTTATCCACCCAGTTTATCAATTTCTTTTTCAATATCTCTTATTTGGTCTTGTAGATGATTTATTTCTATTTGGAGAGCATGTTGTACTGCAGGTTGTGCTCCAACCATTGCTGCTTGCCTGTCTTGTATTTTTTTCCGTATATGATCTTTTTCCTTTTCTAATGCTTCTATGGCCTTGCCTTTACCTATTTGTTTACCTACAGATGCTCCAAGTTTAGTTCCAACAGTTCTTCCTAAATTCCTTGCAGTAAGGGGATGGAAAAATTTGGTTACAAAAAACAAAAATAAACCAAATATCAACATGTAAGTAAACCATGTTTGTAACAATGGAACAAGAAATGTTCCATACCATCCCTGATAAACAATGAAAATATAAGCGGCAGCTATTATCAGGTATCTTAGTCCTTTATTACCGCCAGGAGGCGGAACTATCATTTGCCCAAAGCCCCATAGAAATAATAGCAATACCACATGTGGCAAAAAAATTAAATATATTATTTGATCTTGAATAGTGTAATATTTTGACAAAAGAGACCAATCTATTTTTAATATTTCTTGGAATATTATATTGAACAAGTCTACTGTTCCGTACGCCATAAAAATTTTATATGTGTTTCAATATTTAAGCCTGAGTAAAAATTAGGGTTTGACAATTTTAATGAATATAAATTTAGAATTGTAATTAAACCATTTCAATAACTTACTTTGCAAAAATTACTATTGTGTTCCTTCAGCCCCTTTTCTTAAATAATTTCTCATTTCTTGGTCTAGATTCATTACAGTTTCTCTTATATAAGATATAGTTGTTGCTTCTTTAAGTGGAACTCTACCAAGTCCGTCAGGTGTTAAAATCAAATACATTTGTTCTGTTTTTGGTTTTTCATTTTCTTCCATTTTTATTCACCCCCTTTAAAATTTTAGTTAAGTTCCGTGATATTCTCTTATCATTCTTAAATTAAATGGTCCTGAAAGTGGAATAGAAGTACCATCATTTATCCCAAAACCACCTCGTGTAGGGAAATAGTCAGGATATGTATCTGCTGTCGGTGATGATACTACACTACCTACAATTTGTAATTTAGGATTACCTTCTTCATCTAAAACAATTTTACCATCTTCGTCTATTTTAGGAGCGTAATATTCTGCAACATTTGGTATCATATTCATATATTTTCTCATTACATCTCCCAAAACATTTTCAGTTCTTTTCTCAAGTTCTTTAATATAGTTATTAACATCTTCATCACTATGTTTCAATCCTTGATAAAAAGCGCCAAAAAAACGTATAGGAAAACCAAGATAATTACCAGCCATGGTAAGAACAGTTCCATCTTCTCCCATTTCATACCAACGTGAATATACTGTTTGCCCCTTTCTGTTAATTCTTTGAATTATAGGATTAGGATCTTCTATTGAAGTTGCAAGATCGTCTATCCACCCAGGTAAATCTGGGACTCCTCCCCCTATCCTTCCCATACTTTGGAGAGCACCAATTATGGCCGGGGGAGTTCCAAAAAATATAGGTTCTTTTTCTAGATAATTTAACAGTGTTACTATATTCTTCCCTGTTTCTGCTTGTATTGGAACAGGTTGTAATGTTGTTTGGGACATTTAATCACTTATTACTACTAATCAGTAATATCAATAGAAAACTTTAAATATCTATCGTTGTATCTTAAAAACTTCCAGTTCCTCGCAAATCTCAAGTATAGCCCAGGCCCAAACAATAGATTCGAAGCTCTTAACTAAGTTACCATTTTCAAGAAAATGCTTAGAATCAGATATGTAGGCCTTCATGTTTGTTAACATCCTCTCTCCCCTTTCATCATTAACCTCTATTCTATTAACCAAAGGCTCAATTTTCTCCAACATCTTATTTATTTCCTGTTTCATGAAATCATATCCAAAAACTCTTTTTCCCTGAAATGTAGTCTTCCAGGAATAATTATGACTGCTGGTGTTTCAATGTTCTTCCAGATCAAGCTCTTGACAGTATCATAATACAATTTTGAATCCCTACCAGCATTTGAGAAAACCAAGAGCATATCAGTTTCTGAAACAATTTTATTTTTTAACAACAATTTCAAAGCATCATTAACATGTAAGAAGATGTTAACCTCCTTATCGAGATCTAACAACAACAGAGTATGAAAACCGTGTTTTTTATTAGTTTTAACAGTTTTTTTAACATTTGCCATTTTTCCTGATAAAGGGATGGTTGCTGTTTTACCAAATTTGTATATTTGCAAACCAGTTTCACCTATGGCAGAATATATTGAAGCATTATGAATTATTTCTGTTTTTATTTTTTTCTTCTTTGCCTCTAAAACAATGTCAATGTGTGTGGTTGCGACTAGGGGATCTCCTGGAACAAATATTGCTATATCACTTTTTCTAGCTTTTTCAAGAATAATTTCCAGATTTTCCTCTAAATCCTTTCTCTTTAGGATTTTTATTTTTTTTTCTATCAACTCTTCCAAATTTTTAATCGAGCCTTTCCAACCAGAAGTGTACAGTTCGCAAAAACACTCACATTTTTTAGCTATTTCCAGTGATTTTAAAGTCAAGTCCTTCTCATCATTTAGACCTAAACCAATTAGGTAAAGCATAAGAATAATTTATGAACTAAATTTAAATATGAGGATTGCATATGATATAATTGGAAATAAGGAAAAGGCTGTAGCCTTGTTAGGAGTTAATATTAAGAATCCAAAAAAAGCTGCAAAAGAGATAATGAAGAGGCACAAGTCTGTTAAATCTGTTCTTCAAAAGCTTGGTGAAAGAAAAGAAATTTTCAGGCTCTATCCATGCAAGCTTATTGCAGGAAAAAGGAATACAGAAGTCATTCATAAGGAACATAATTATTTAATAAAAATTGACCCAAGAAAGGTCTATTTTTCTCCTAGGGAAGGGACAGAAAGACAAAGAATAGTTGAAGAGGTGAAATCAGGAGAAAGAATACTTGTCATGTTCTCTGGAGCAGCGCCTTATGCTATAGCAATAGGAAAAGAGCATCCTGAAAACGAGATAGTTTGCATAGAGATAAATTTGAAGGCTGTTGAGTATGCAGAGAAAAACATAAGATTGAACAATTTGATGAATATAGAGAACATTGCTGGAGATGTGATGGAGATCAGAAATCTGGGAAATTTTGACAGGATCATAATGCCCCTTGTTGAGAGGGCAATAGATTATCTAGATGATGCTGTTTTACATTCTAAGAAAGGAACAATAATCCATTTGTATGGTTTATCACACCAGAGAAAGAATTTCAAGGATTTAGAGGAAAGGGTTAAAGAAGTGGCAGAGACTTATAACTTCAAATATAAAATTATTGGAAGGCAAGATGTTTTGCCTTATGCTCCAAGAATTAGAAAAGTTAGGCTAGATCTTAAGGTTTTGTAATTTTCAAGTCAAAAACAAGGTGCAAAACCTTTGGTTTGTATGATTTAACTTTTCTTACATTCGAAATTTTTATGTTACAATTCTGTTTTTTCCCTATTTTCACGATTTTTTCCTTTATTTTTTCTATTTCCCCTTCTTTTGCAAGCCTATGGAAATGAATGAGACATCTTTTCTTTGCAATTTTCAGGGCTGAAGGCAAGAATTTTTCAGTATCAAACAAGTAACCCATTATTATTCTATCTGCTGTTTTCTCAAGAAGTCTGGCAAATTTCATGCAATCGCCCTCAAGAATCTCTATTTTATTCTCAACATTGTTCAACCAGACGTTCTTCCTCAAGTAATCTATGGCTTTAGGATTAATATCTATTGAATATATCTTCTCAGATTTGGAATACTTTGCCAAGAATATGGAAAAATAGCCTATCCCAGCAAACATGTCCACAACAACCTCTTTGGGTTTAGCGAGTTTTATCAGTCTCACCCTCTCTTCTTTATTGCCTTTAGACCACATTATCTCTGAGACATCTAAGAGGAACTGACAGCCGTATTCCTTGTGCAGGGTCTGGGTAGAATTTCTCTGTTTACAACCTGCTATTATTTCTATGTCTGGTTTCCTTGTTTTTTTCTTTATCCCTTTGATCAAGCAAACAGTGTGTATGTAAGGAAACATTTCAAGAATGGCTTGTCCTATTATTTTCCTATATTTTCTCAGTTCTGGCTTTAATTTTACCAATAATATTTTTCCTAAAACCTGATAACTCCTTGGAAGAAGCACTAATTCATGGTCTTTTAATTGATTTTTCAATTCTTTTCTAAGTTTGACAAAGAATGACATAATAATTATTTCTTTTCAAATAAAAAAAGAAAAGGGGGAAGGGCTTAAAAAGAAAAAAGTCACTAGAATTTAATTGAACCTGCTCTCCACACAGCTTCTAGAGCTATTATAACTGCTGCTGGTGCTACCAACAATGCGATATTAGAAACTATTGGTCCTAAATATTGTCCTACAATTGGTAAATCACCTAAATGGCCAGCTGCACCAGCTGCCATCAATGCAATTACTGCCAATAGAAACATGTCTGCTTCTTTTGGATCTACGCTACCAACGCCAAGAGCACCTAATAGACCTATTATTACTCCCAATACAAGTAGAATTGTACTTGACTGTGGAATATTTACTAGGCCTGCTACCACTGCTACAACTACGCCCAACAAAAATAGGTATCCGCTTATTTTTACCCATCCTGACTGTTTCGGCATGTTTTCACCTATATTCTCATTAGAAAGGCCTGTTCTTAAAGATATCGCCGAAACAATCGACAATTGTTAAACACAGATTTGTATTTAAAGCTTTTCTTTGATGACTCTTGCCTCAAATTTATAGATTTGAGAATGAGAATCTAACCAAGAATCAATTGTTAATCCAGCTTTCATGCACAAGTTTTCCAAAAAATCTTCAGTTCTCCATCCAAGTTCCACTGGAACTTGAGGTAGCAACAGACCAGAATGAATCCCCCTTTTTATTATCAGCCCATCTATTCCTATTTTTATCTTATCCAAATACTCTCTTGGATTCTCAACTTTTATCAATTCTGGCTCTGTTAAAACAGACACCTCAATAAATATGTCATGAAGCTCTTTCTCTTTCAATGGTTTAAATCTAGGGTCTCTGCAAGCAGCAGAAGAGGCCTCAATCAAACCTTGTATAAGAGGTATTTGAGGATAAGGGAATCCTATACAACCCCTTAGTTTATTTGGTTTTTTGTATATGGTTACAAAAACTCCTCTTTTCTCATTCAGCTCTTCAGGATAATTTTCTGGAACAGGGATTTTTTTCCCGGTTTTTACAAAACTCTCAATTGATTCTCTAACGAGTTTTAAAATAAAATCTTCCATAAAACTTATTTGAATAAGTAGAATTTAAAAGATAATAATAAATGGCAGGTTTATTAAAATAGAAGTATGATACAAGCCTTTTTTGCATTCCTCATCATAATAATTGGAATTTCTTTCACAATATATTCATTTTTTTATGAGAAAAAGAACCTAATTTTAGTTTCTTTGTTCATTTTGTTCTCAGTATTATCATTGTTTTTTTGGCAGGTAGCCATACTCGTCATTCTCCCATTCATTTTTTACAAGAAATATCATTTTGGCCAGTTCATCACCTTAAACATGTTTGCAGCCGCCTTATTGTCATGGTTCTATCTAAACTTGTTCTTTTTGGATTTACCATTCACAATACTCATAGCAATAATATCACTAATAGTTCTTTGTTCTTTAGCTATCTTAGGTATATTTGAGAATGACATAAGGTCTTACCTTTTGTTATCAAATGCGATTCAAATATTGTTTGTGATTGTAGACCTTTCTGTTGCCAACTTTCTTGGTGAATTTGGACCACTAATAACAATTCAAATCTTTAATTATACATTTGCAGGTCTTGTTTTCTTTTTGACAATCGGTATGTTTGGAAGAAATAAAAAATATGTTTATGAGCTAGAGGGATCTCTTTTTGCTAGCAGGTGGAACGATGTTTTTGCAACAATAGCATGTTTATCTTTGGCAGGCCTCCCAGCCTTTAACATGTTTGTTTCAGAGTGGTTGATGTTCATAAAGAGCTTTTCTGTAACTCCTGTAATAACAATATTGGGAATTTTTGCAGCTTTACTCCTTTTCATAATGTATTACAAGGTCATTTACTTTTTGCTAATAGGAAAGACAAGGAAAAAGGATATACCGCAATCTATGACACTATTAAACGGAACCTTGGCAATTATTTGTTTGCTGCTAGGATTCTTTCCTCATGTGCAATTAGAAATATTGTCGAGGCTGGTGGTATGAAAAAGAAAAACAAAAATCACGTATTAGACCTTTACATAGGAGGAGAGAGAGACCCAGAGGATGTACTATCCCCAGAGGAATTTGGGCACTTTTTTAATAAAAAGTGGGTTTTCATTGTTTTCATAGTTTTGTTAATAATGCTTTTAATTGCAGGTGTTAACTTATGAAAAAATCACCCTGGATTTGTAACTATGATGTTGGCGGATGTAATGGCTGTATAATAGAAATATTTGCTCTACTGACTCCCAGATATGATATTGAAAGGTTCGGTTGTTTACTTAAGGCAAGCGCAAGACATGCAGACATCCTCTTGGTTAGTGGCATAGTCAATGAACAGAACAAAGAAAGGTTAAAAACAATCTATGATCAAATGGCAAAAGACAAAATAGTAGTTGCAATTGGTTCTTGTGCTATAAGTGGGGGTCCATTCAAGGAAGGATATAATTTTGCAGGTCCCACGGATGAAGTAATTCCTGTTGACATATACATACCTGGTTGTCCGCCTAGACCAGAGGCCATAATGAATGGTTTATTAAAGGCATTGGGTAGGTTGAATGATAGAAGTAAGAGAAAAAGTTAGAGAATTGAGAGATCAAAGACTGATAGCAATTGTTTGTAGACAGGAAAATGACTTTATTTTAAATTATTATTTTGACAAAGATGGTAAGATAACTGTTTTGAGCTTTAATGTTCCAAAAAATGAGCCTGTTGTTGAAACCATATCATACATTTTTCCAAACGCAGATTATTATGAGAGAGAAATTCATGACTTTTTCGGTGTTGAATTTCAAGGGAATCCTAAACTGCACCTAAAACTATTCTTACCAGACAATTGGAATAAAAAACCACCCTTGGTGAAATAATGCACGACTACACAATACCAATAGGCCCGCAACACCCTGCCCTGAAAGAGCCAATGTGTATAAGGGTTAGTTTAGATGGGAATTATATTCAGGACGTTAACATAAGAATGGGCTATGCTCACAAAGGAGTAGAGGGAATTTTAGAAGGAAAAAATTCTGATTCTGCCCTTTACACGGCTCAGAGGATTTGTGGTATATGTTCTTCTGCTCATGAGAATGCTTATACCAGAACAGTGGAAGGTATTTTGAATTTTGAGATTGAAGAAAAAGTGAAGTTGATGAGGGCATTAATGATGGAGCTTGAGAGGATTCATAGCCACATCCTTTGGTTGGGTGTAATAGCCCATGACATAGGTTATGAAACACTCTTCATGTATTTCTGGAGAGAGAGGGAAAAAGTCATTGACATATTTGAAAAATTAACTGGTGGGAGAGTTCACCATAATTTTAACAAAATAAAAACAGTCAGATACGATTTTGATGCAAAAGATAAGAATTTCATAATTGAGAATTTGGAGGGTGTTAAAAAAAGGGTTGAATCTTATCTCCCAGACATAAGAACAAATCATGTAATAACTTCAAGATTAAATGAAGTTGGAATAATACAGAGAGAAGATGCGAAGAGATTTTGTCTTGTTGGCCCCAATTCAAGGGGAAGTGGGGTAAAATCTGATGTAAGAAAAATAGACCCTCCCTATGAAATATATGAAACATTTGATTTTGAAGAAATATTGGAAGACAATGGAGATTCTTTGGATAGAACCATAGTAAGATTAAGAGAAGTTTTAGAGTCAATAAAAATAATAAAGCAAATTTTAACAAGGATGCCTGAAAAACCAATACCAAAGTTCTCACTGACACAAGTTCCTGATGGTGAGGGAATAGGAAGGGTTGAGGCTCCAAGAGGCGAATTATTTTACTATCTAAAATTCAAGGAAAACAAAATAGAGAGAGCAAAGATAAGAACACCAACCTTTGCATCTTTCAAAATTGTTGAAAAAATACTGCTTAATAGAGAGATAGGGGACATACCAGTCATAGTTGGTTCTCTGGACCCTTGCTTCAGTTGCATGGAAAGAATGATTATTGCAAAAGATGGTAAGATAGAAGTATTAAATGAAGAGCAATTCAGGAGGAAATACGCATGCAAGAAATAATTTTCTTTTTATTGGTTCCATTCATTGCAATGCTTTATGAAGGAGTGCATAGAAAAATAAGTGCCAGATTACAAAACAGAATTGGTCCCCCTATAATCCAACCTTTCTATGATATTAAAAAACTTATTAAAAAGAAAAAAATGAAAACACAAAATGACCCATTTTTTAGACATGCACCCTTGTTGTATTTCTTATCAACTTATGCAATGTTCCTCTTCATACCATTTTCCCTAATTTTCTTTGATTACGACTTTGTCTTTTTGCTTTATCTTACAATTTTGTCCAGCGCATTCTATGTCTTGGCTGGTTTATCTTCTGATAATCCCTTTGGAATAGTTGGCTCTGCAAGGGAAATGATATTGATGATAGTTTATGAAATAACTCTTGTGATAGCTGTTTTCAATTTTATGATAAAGAGCAATGCTCTTTCCCTGATTAATTTCAACTCAAGTTTGCTGTTATTATCTCTTCCTTTATCATGTATCGCAATTACTGCTGTCTCAATTGTAGAGCTTCACATAACTCCTTTAGATACGGCAGAAGCCCCAACAGAAATAATGAGCGGAAGCGGGACTGAATACAGCGGAAGAAAACTGGCTTTCTTAGAAATGGCAAAATACATGAAGAGATTATTTTTCACTCTGCTCATTCCCATGTTTTTCTTTGGCAAAAACATGACTTTGATATTGCCGATGAGCATTTTAATGCTATTTATTTACACATTTACTCAAGCAACGACTCCTAGGTATAGGGTTGATCAGGCCTTTAGAGTTTGTTTAATTTTCATGGTTCTAGCTTTGACAGATTTCATATTGGTGATGAGAGGTATTTTATGAACATAGAATTAGAGGCAATAAAGAATTTTTTCAAAAGACCATTCACAAGAAGATATCCAAAAGAAAAAGTTATACCATTTCCAAAATTTCGTGGAAGAATTAAATTCTATCCTGATAGATGTATAGGCTGTAGACTCTGTGAGAAGTATTGTCCTGTCAGCGCAATAAAATTTCATGAAAAAGGTAAGATAGATTTTGATTTGGGTTTATGTATAGTATGCGGGATGTGTAGAGATGTTTGTCCAACTAACCCAAAATCAATTGAGTTAACCAACGAATTTGAGTTTTCTGATAAAGATAAGAAAAAATTAAGAAACGTTGTAAATGAATAAGGAAAACATTGGAACTTTGTTTGCTATAATAACTGCTTTAGTTAGTGGTGTTGCAATTGTTGCTAACAAGTTCTTTCTTGTATCTTTAGATCCAACCTTGTTTACTTCATTAAGAACTTTTTTTGTTGGCATAGGATTTTTCTTAATTTCATTTTTCAAAAACAAATTAAGTTTTAGGAATTTTAACAAAGTTTCTTGGAAAATACTCTTATCAATAGGTTTTGTTGCTGGTTTAGGTTTTCTGAACTTTTTCAATGGACTAAAATTAACAACTGCAGGAAGAGCAGCTTTCTTGCATAAACTCTTACCTTTATTCATTACAGTCCTTGCTTTTGTTTTTTTAAAGGAAAAAATAAAAAGAAAACAAGTTTACGCAATGTTCATCATGATCCTCGGAGCCTACATCATATCTTCTAGCGCGATAAGTTTTGATATTGCTCTTGGTGATTTATTAGTTATAGTTGCAACCTTTTTGTTTGCATTTGAAAACATAATATCAAAATATGCAATGATAAACAAGGAGTCAAACTTTGTTGTCTCTTTTTGTAGAATGTTTTTTGCTTCCCTTGTCCTATTTTCTATTGTTTTTTTAACAGGGAAATTTGACCAGTTGTTGTTAATAACCCAAGAGCAAGTTCTTTACATTTCAATTTCAGTATCGCTTCTATTTTTGTACGTGCTTTTCTGGTACTATTCAATAAGTTTGATAAGGGTGTCAAAAGCCTCTACTCTACTTTTGCTGTCACCGACAATTTCTTTATTATTCTCTCATCTATTTTTAGAAGAAGCTCTTCTGTCTTTACAAATTTTGGGTTCTGCTCTGATCTTAATTGGGGCGTTTATTGTTTCAAAAACAAAATAACAATTTCAACTATTTCTTCAATTCTTTCCTTTAATTCTTCGCTCAATTCTTCCCCAAACCCAATGTTTTTTGGTTGAATGCCTATTATTTTGATTTTTGATTTTGGTAAGAACTTTTCCAACATATCTAAAGGTATGCTGTGCGTTGACAACAAAACATCATTTATTTCATCTGGCTTGAAAACCTTTACCTCTCCTATTTCACCCCCAAAGTCTAAGGCATCAAGAATTGTTATTTCGTCAAAATCTTTTAATTTGCTAATAAAATTTTCAGGTGTTACTCCTCCCTTTATTTTGGTCACATTTTCAACATTTATTTTATCAAGAATAATATTCCCTATGTTATCATCAGATTTAATAGGATTCCCAATACTCATGACAGCTCTCATAAATTTTATTAAGTGTGTCTGAACTTAAGTATTATATGAATAAAGACGATAGAATAAAACTTCTGAAGATGGCTGTTTCTTGTTTAAGAAAAGACGGAGAAACAAGACCTATATTTAGTGTTAATGTCCCAACAAAAGAAGAAGTTGAGATAATTAAAAGATCTTTAGAAACTGGCGAGGTTGATGAAAATTTATTAAAAAGATTTTTTCCTATGGCACACAAAGGTGTTAAAAAACACGGGTTTTTTAAATATTTCCTCTATGTTCATAATAGTTTAATAAGAAAATTAGAAAGGTACAGTAAAAACGAATTGTTCGAGTGGTGCACTGCTTATCCAGCTCAAATAGTTGATAAAGTTGATTCAAAATATGTGGTTGAAACAATTGATGGTAAAGTTATAAAAACAGATTCAGAAGCATACCCCGAAATACTGATTGAAAGAAAATTGAAAATTGGAGATTTTGTTATTTTGCATAGGGATAAAATTCATATGGTTTTAAATAAAGAGGAATTTAAAATAGCTTCAGATTTCTATAATAAATTTATATCTGAATAAAAATCCGGATTTAAAATTTCTGTAATCTTATCCATAAGTGGTTCTTCATAAGCCTCTTTCCATGCTGTGACCAAACAGTATTTGTAACTATGTTTTAAGGCTAATACTGAATCATCGTCTAAACATTTAGATTTTGAACCAATTCCAGAAGGTTTTGGCTTCCATATCACACTAAGTTCTGGTTTCAATGGTACATAATTATATTGAGGATATGGGACATAGCCCGGACTGCCCATTAAAACATCGCTTATAACATCGGTGTTGAATGCGTCAACATATATCCCATAAACAAAGGCAAGGGCCCCTCTCCCAGTTTTTCTAACTTCCAAAGGCAAATTCGGTACCCTGGAAAATAAAGTGGGTCGATATATATCGTCAAATTTTGCATCGTCATTATAAGTAAAACTTCCCTTCAATTTCCCATTGTTATCAAGAAATTCAGCTTTCCATTCTGTTTGCGTATATAGCCTTGCCTCAGATAACATGGGGATTTTTATCTTAACTTTCTTGCCAAAGTATCTAGGATGACCAGAGAACCCAGAAAAATGTTTTTCATTTACCTCTATCTCCCTCTGGAGCTTGAATATCTCTGAAGAAAATCTTTTGTATTTTTTCTCGATTCTTTGTGAAAACCATTCATCAACAACATGTCTGATAGCTTTATCCTTTTTCAAAGCTTCAGATGAAATTGGTTTATAATTTACTATTCTACCAAGCTTTTCTATTAAAAAGGATTCTCCATCTCCTATTGGTTCAATTAAATATTCTTTAATAATTTCTGAAGTGGACTTTTCTGATACTTTTTGTTCCATAACTTTAGATAACAGTGACCTATTTTATGAAAATATTTTACTACTTGTGGTGGTAATTAAAAATTCAAAGAAACAAAACATTATTCTTTATCTAAAATTAGGAAAATTATATTTACAGAAAATCTAAGATTAGAAATCTCCAGTATCCATTAATTTTGATGATTTTCGTAAATAGTTTTTTGTTCTATATTTGCTGCCTCTCTTCTACGTTTCAATATGCCTTTTTCAAAAAGCCTTTTTCTTAGTTCTGCTGCAGAAAGCCAAATCTCTTTAGATATTTCTTCATGAATAAAATCTTTTATTCTATGATATTCTTCCATTCTTCTTAAAATCTCACTTATTCTATATGATTTACCCATTCGAATATTCATAATGTCAGAAAACTTTATAGAAAACATCTTTCGAGTATCTCCTTCTTCGTCTTGTGTAAAACACTGATAACTTCCTCTACTTTCGTCTTCTTTTCTGGTACATCCACTACAAACTATGTCTTCAAAACCCGTAACTTTAACTTTTATAGGAGTGTTTGAAGGACGACTTAAAATCCAATCAAAAGTATTAACAACATTTTTAATTTCTCCTTCTTTATAATTCTTCTCTACAAGATCTTCTAAAAATTTTTCTCTATGATGAACAAAATTATAAAGGCTATCTATATGATGATATCTTATTTTTATTTTACTTTGTTCTTTACTTTCCATAATTAACTACTGTTAAGTGATATATATAAAGATTTTATTAATTTAAAGAAAAGAAAGATAAATTATAATTATGTGTTTAGTCCAAAAAGGAACTGTTCTTGAGATAAACGGTAAAAACGCCATTGTTCTTGTTAATGGAAATAAGAGAGAAGTTAGAATAGAAGAAGAGATAAAGGTTGGAGATCATATTAATGTGTTTCAAAATTTAGGATTTAAGAAATGATTAATTCTTAAAAAATGGTAGCGGGGGAAGGAATTTCATAGGATTTATTTCCTATTTTGAACCTACGACCTCTGGGTTATGAGCCCAGCGGGCATTCTGTTTCTAACTCCAGGCTGCCCTACCCCGCTATGTTTTAATTATAAGATGTTAAAAGTTATATAAAGTTATTTCTTCCTTCTTAGTTACTCGTATTTTTTCTCGTATCGAGAAAGAGGAATGAAATAATCCCAGAATTTAGAAATCAAAATACCCATTAACAGATAACGAAGTATGGTTTCTACAAGTATCATTGGCCTTGCCATCATTATTAAACGAAAGGGAATAAACTTCACTAAAAACCACAACAACATAGAAAGTATTATAGCCTTGCCTAAACTTTTTTTGAGAGACACAAAATTATCCAAAACAGCATAAATTAAACCAAGTATAGCTCCTTCGAATGCAAAGGCAATAATATCAAAAATGAGATATCCGAATGATAATAAACCTATTGGAAGTTCCTTTATTCCAAGTATAACGTATATGAATAATAAAAATATGATTCCATTTACGATACCGGCCCATATACCTGCTTTAACTCCCTTATCTATGTTAAATCCATAGATTAAGTCTTTTATCATCTTTTTGTCTATCTTATCACCAATAAATAATTTGAATTATTATCTTTTATTTTTATCAGAAGTCCTATTATATAAGTAGAGTGATAACTTGGCAACAATATTGGGTATTGATGAAGCTGGTAGAGGATCGGTAATTGGTCCCATGGTTCTGGCAGGAGTTTTGATAAATGAGGAAGATGAAGTAAAACTCAGAAAAATAGGTGTGAGAGATAGCAAAATGCTCTCTGAAAAAAGAAGAAAAATGTTGTATCCTTTGGTTAAAAAAATTGCAAAAGATCATGTTATATTAAAAATCTCTGCCAAAGAAATAGACGAGTTGAGAAAAACCACCAATTTGAACAAAATAGAAGCAGAAAAAATGGCTCAAATAATAAAGGCAATGAAGGCTGATAGGGCTTATGTTGACGCTCCTCAAGTTTCTACTGAGAAATTCAAAAACATTCTCCTAGCTCTAGCAAAGAACAATACAGAAATAATAGCTGAGAACTATGCTGACATTAAATATCCTGTGGTAAGCGCTGCCAGTATTATCGCAAAGGTTGAGAGGGATAGGGAAATTAAGAAAATAAAGAAAAAGGTTAATTTTGATTTTGGGGTTGGTTACTCTCATGATGAGAGGAGCATAGAATTTGTGAAGAAATGCTTGAAAGATAAAAAAAATTTAGAATTCATAAGGCATTCATGGATTACTACAAAGGATTTAAAGAATAAAAAAGAACAAAAAACATTAAAAGAATACAAATAATATATAGAAAAGGTGATAGCTTGAAAAAAGAGTCAAAATCCACACTATTATACACATTTTTAGGCGTGATAGTAGGTTACGTAAGCTTTTGGATGACAAATAGCTTTGAGACAAATCTGTATCAACTGGTTCTAGCAATAGTTGTGCTATACGTATTTACAGAGATTCTTAAAAGAGCTTTGAAAATGAAAAAAGAGTTCAAGTGGTTTTGGTCAAATGGTGGATGGATATACCTGTTTGTTTGGTTTATAACCTGGGTAATTTTTTATAATATATAGGTGTTTAAATGATTGAAGGCATGGGAGATTGGCAAAGAACCCATTATTCTAAAGAAGTTACAAAAGAGATGGAGGATCAAGAAGTAATTGTCGTGGGGTGGATCAGGGAACTCAGGGATATAGGGAAAATAAAATTTCTTAAATTATCTGATAAGGAAGGATTTTTACAAATAACAGCAAAAGAGGGAGAAGTTACACCAGAATTGATTAAAAAAGTTGAAATTTTAGGAAGGGAAGATGTAATTGCTGTTAAAGGGACTGTTAGACTAAATGAAGAGGCCCCAGGAGGAAGAGAGATAATTCCTATTGATATAAGGATTTTGAACTCTTCTGACTCACCTTTACCATTAGAGCTAGAAACAAGAAAAACACCAGCCCTTTTAGATACTAGAATGAATCAGAGACCATTGGACTTGAGAAAGCCAGAGAATCAAGCAATATTTAAGATTCAAGCAAAGCTTGTTGAGGGAATGCAGAATTATTTGTATAAAAATAATTTTATTCAAATTTTTACTCCATGTCTAATGGGCACAGCTTCTGAGAGTGGTTCAGATGTTTTTGTTATTCCTTATTTCAAAACAGAAGCTTTTCTTAGGCAAGATCCTCAATTACACAGAGAGCTAACTCTGATAGGAGGTTTGGATAAAATATTTGATTTAGGTCCTAACTGGAGAGCTGAATTATCTCACACGCCTTATCATTTATGCGAGCATAGAGGACTTGCTCCAGAAATGGCTTTCATAAAAGATGAGACAGACACAATGAGATTGGAGGAACAGGTTGTAATTGAGAGCATAAAATTTGTGAATCAAAACTGTAAAGAAGAATTAGAATTACTGGAAAAGAAATTAGAAATTCCTAAAACACCTTTTCCAGAGTTAAGGTTTCCTAAAATTTATGATATTCTAAAAGAAATGGGATTTAAAATAAGGATTGGAGAAGACTTAAATAGGGAAGCTGAGACTCTTTTATGGGAATATGTTAAAGATAAATATGGTCATGATTTTTATTTCATAAATAGGTTTCCTTTTGCTGTAAAACCATTCTATGTTATGAGGGTTGATGAAGAGCCTGAATGGGCAAGAAGCGTTGACATGGTTTTCAAAGGACTGGAAATGTCTTCTGGAGGACAGAGGGAACACAGATATGAACAAATGATTAAGAACATAAAAGAGAAGAAACTAAATCTCGAAAACTTGAGATGGTTCACAGAATTCTTCAGATACGGAGCTCCTCCAATGGGAGGTTTTTGCTTAGGAATTGAAAGATTCACAATGAAACTCTTAGATCTATCAAATATAAGGGAAGCTGTTTTGTTTGCTAGAACACCAGAAAGAATTTTACCATAATGATAACATGTGGTCCATAGATAATAAGAAGTGCGTTAGGTGTGGGGGTTGTGTTTCGGTTTGTCCATTTGGAGCCTTGGAACTAAAAGAAAATGTAAAAATTGATGAAAAATTGTGTAATTTATGTGGGATTTGTGAAAAGGTTTGTCCTGTGTCTGCAATAAAAGTTAAAAAATAAGGAGGATGAAAATGTTATCTAAAATACCAATAGAGCTTGATAAAGTAAAAAAAGAAGATTTGGATAGAGAAATACTAAGAGTTGGAATAATAGCTGAATTGGATGCCGTAAATCTTTATGAGCAGATGGCTGCCATGACAGGAAACGAACATATTAAAGAGATCCTCTTAGATATAGCAAAAGAAGAGAAAACCCATATGGGAGAATTCCAAGCTTTACTATTGGAAGAAGACAAAGAACAAGTAAAAGAATTGGAAGAAGGTAAGAAAGAAGTTGAAGAATTAATGGAATAAGGTTAAAAAATGAGTTATGATGTAATAATTGTCGGAGCCGGGCCTGCAGGAACATCTTGTGCAAAAAAGCTATCAGAAGATGGGTTTTCTGTTAAAGTTTATGACAGGAGAAAAGAATTAGGAGTTCCAAAAAGATGCGGAGAGGGCTTGGACGAAAGAACGCAAAAACTAATAGGAAAGATTCCTCAAAGATGTATTGCCCAAAATATTAAGGGTGCAAGAATTTACGCCCCAAATGGAAAATATTTAGAAGCCATATTAGAATATGGTGGTTTTGTTCTTGAAAGAAAGGTTTTTGACAAATGGTTGGCTGAACACGCTATAAAATCAGGTGCAGAAATTCAGACAAACACACTAATTTCAGGTTTAATGAAGGAAAATGGATTCTTTTCTGGTGTAAAAGGCGAATTTTTTGGAGAAGAGTTTGAGGAAAAGGCAAAAATCATAGTTTGTGCAACTGGTGCTGAGTCTCCTTTAAGGAAACAAGCCTTAGGAATTTTCTCTAAGTTAAATCTAATAGACTCTTGTTTACAATATGAAATGTCAGAAATTGAAACAGATTCTGATTTCGTTCATATTTATATGGGAAATGAGATAGCTCCAAGAGGCTATGTTTGGGTATTTCCTAAAGGAGAAAAAAGGGCAAATGTTGGGGTTGGTGTGATCCCTGGAAAAGAAAATGCGAAATACTATTTAGAAAAATTCCTTGAAATTCACCCAGAAATAAAAAAGGGTTCAATAATAGAGGTTAATGGAGGTTGTGTTCCAGTGGGTGGGTTTTTGGATAACACGGTTGCCAACGGCTTTTTGGTTTGTGGGGAAGCAGCACATCATGTTAATCCTATTCATGGGGGAGGAATTAAAGAGGCAATCGTATCTGGCCAATTGGCTGCAGAGGTCATATCAGAATCTCTAAAAAAGAAGGATGTTTCTGAAAAGGCTTTATCAAAGTTTAATAAGCTTTGGTGGGACAAGAGAGGAGACCGTTTGAGAAAAGTTGAGAAACTCAGAGAAGTTGTAGAAAAGCTTTCTGATGATGATTTAAATGGTTTGATAAATGTATTAAAACCTGAGGATATTATCGAGTTTACTAGAGGCTCTAAGCTCTCTGTTTTTGCAAAGGTTTTGATGAGAAAGCCAAAACTAACAGGCCTGGCAAAACATTTATTGTAGCACTTAAAAATTCTTATTTTAAGATTTTTAATTATATTTATGTGATTCAATGGCAAGGATAGAAAAACTGGAAATGCAGAATTTTAAATCTTTTTCAAGAAAGACACAGATAACCTTTCCTAGTAATTTCCTAACAATATGTGGACCAAACGCAAGTGGGAAATCAAATGTTTTAGACGCTGTGTGCTTTGTTTTGGGAAGAAGCTCTGCTAAAGGTTTGAGAGCAGACAGAATGATGGAAATGATATTTCATGGAACAACAACAAAATCTCCATCAGAATCTGCCAAGGTTTCTATTCATTTTGATAATTCAAAAAATGAATTTCCCATCGATGATAATAAAATCATTATATCAAGGAGAGTAAACAGAAAAGGAATCTCGATGTATAAGCTAAATGGAAGGACTGTAACAAAAGAAACGATTAAAGAGATTCTAAGACCAGCAAGAATCCAATCAGAGGGTCATAACATAATACTTCAGGGCGATGTGACAAATGTAATTGAAATGAGTCCTTTAGAGAGAAGAGAAATTATTGATGAAATTTCAGGAATAAAGGAGTTTGATGAAAAGAGAGAGAAATCACAAAGAGAGCTGATGACTGTTGAAGAAAGGATAAAAGAATCTAGCATAATTCTTAATGAAAGAAGATCAAATTTAGTTAGATTAGAAGAGGAAAGAAAATCTGCTCAGGAATATCAGAAACTGACAAAAGAATTGGACAAATTAAGGGCTTCCCTAGCAAAACAAAAATTAGAGAGTGCTGAATCTGCAATGAAAAAACTTGATGATAGAATTGATAAAATTAAAACAACAGAGTTTGATAAAGAATTGGAAAAATTTGATAAGCAAATAAGAGAATTGGAAAAAAGAAGGGAAGAGATAGAAAAAAGGCTAATTGATAGGTCAAAAGAAATTGCAATAATAAAGGAAGTTGAAAAAATAAGGTCTGAGATAAGGGGTAAGGAAAACAAAATAGAAATGAACAGATTAGAAATAAAGAGATCAGATGATGTAATAAACAGACTGAAGTTTTTGAGACAAAGGGAAATAGAGGGTGAGAACAGGGCCGTTAAAGAGATATTAAATCTTGGTTGGACAGGTGTTTATGGGACTGTTGCCTCCCTCTCAAAAGTTTCTAGAAAACACCAAAAGGCAATAGAGGTTGCTGCTGGTCCACATTTGCATGATGTTATTGTTTCTAATGAAGATGTTGCAATAGAGTGTGTAAAATACCTTAAAATGAATAAGATAGGGAGAGCCACTTTTCTTCCATTAGACAAAATAAAACCTAAAGATACTAAGAAACTGAAGAAATTCGTTTATGAGGATGGAGTTATTGGTGTGGCTTTAGACTTGATAGAATTTGATAACAAATATTACAACGCATTTTCCTTTGTTTTTGGAAATACTCTAATTATTGATAATATTGGAACTGCAAAAAGGCTTGGTATCGGAAACGCAAGATACGTTACTTTGGACGGAGATTTGATAGAAAGATCAGGTGCCATTATAGGAGGTTTTTATAGAGAAAAGAAGAGTTTCATTGGTTTAGAAGAAATAGAAAAATATTCTTCTCATAAAACAAAGTTAGAAGAAGAGATAAAGAAATTAGAAACAGAAACAATAAAATTGAATAATCAATTAGAGCAATTATCAACAGAAGAGAAGCTGGGGAGTAAGGAACTAGTTGAATTACAAAAAGAGAGAGGAAGATTGGAAACAGAACATGAATCTTTGGAAAAGAAAAGAGAGAGACTATTTGAAGAAAAGATGAGCTCTCAGGAAAGTATAAACAACTTAAGAATTAAAAAAGCACGATTAGAAGCAGAATTGGAGAATTTGAAACTAGAATTTGAAAAGTATAAAGAGCTTGAAACATACAAAGTTTCTCCTTCAATTCTTGAAAATAAAATACAGACAACAATTAATTCTATAAATTCTTTGGGAGCTATTAACATGAAAGCCCTGGAAGAGTATGAAGAACAAAAGATAATTTATGATGATTTAAAATCAAAGGTTGATAAACTTACAGAAGAGAGAAACAAGATTTTAGAAATAATTGTTGAGATTGAAGGCAAGAGGAAAGATGCTTTTATGAAAACCTTAGAAGGATTGAGAGAACAATTTAAAATCATTTTTAAAGACTTGACAAAGGGGAATGCTGATTTAAGGCTCATTGGTGGAATGGATAGCGGACTGTTAATAGAGGCGAGCCCTGGTGGTAAAAAGCTTCTTAATATAGATGCAATGTCTGGTGGTGAGAAAACCTTAACTGCATTAGCCTTCTTGTTCGCAATCCAGAGATTTAGACCTGCCCCATTTTATATTTTAGACGAGGTTGATGCTGCGCTAGATAGACCCAACACAAAGAAGGTAGTGGAATTGATTAAGAAATATTCTACAGATTCTCAATTCATTGTTATAAGTCATAATGAAACAACAATTCAAGCTGCTGATGCTGTTTATGGTGTCTCTATGGAAGACGGGGAATCTAGAATCATTGGAATAAGAATGCCTAGCTGACACTTATTCTAAAAACGAAAGGCTTATAAATTTATCATCACTCATTAGTTAGTAAAGTGATAAAATGAAAGTGGAAGAATCTATAATGGTAGATGCTGTTAAACATTATGAAATGAGAAAATTTGTAGAACAATTAGCATTACAAAATATTCAGACTGTAGATTTTATAGACAGGTTCTATATTGCCCATTCTATTAACTCTCTTTTAGCTTAGGATTTTAAGGGACAGAGGCCTCTTTTAGTTCGCGAAGTTCAAAGGGCTATTTATAGTTCTGGAGAAGATGGGAAGTTTCATGAATATTTAACACTTAACAGTGAAAGAAATTTTGAATTCAAGGATGAGTTTTCTGCTAAACCAAATATTTTTTGGGTTACTGTGTCAAATATTCATCCTCATGAAACTAGTAATATTGATAAAGAAATTTTAAAAGAAATAAAAAAAGCAGAAAAAATTAGAAAGGGAGAAGAAAAATAATTATTAAAACTTCTTCAAAAACCTTTTCAAAATTTCTTCTAATTTTGGTCTTCCTATTTCTCTCAAATCATATCTAACTTTTGCAGCCGGTTTATTGATATTCAACATTTGTCTCAAGTCAACAGGAGTTCCAACTAAAACAGAGTCACACTCAACTTTATTTATTGTTTCTTCTAATTCGTTTATTTGTCTTTTAGAATAACCCATTGCCGGTAAGACTGTCCCTAAATGAGGATATTCTTTGTAAACCCCTTTTATTGAGCCAACAGCTTGGTTTCTAGGGCTGATAATGAATGCCCCAAGACTCTTTGCAACTATTGATGCTGCACCAGAGCTCAGTTCTCCGTGAGTTAATGTTGGTCCATCTTCTATTGCTAAAACTCTTTTTCCACTTATCAACTCTGGTCTATCAACAAAAATTGGCATAGCAGCCCTCATTATTGTGGCATCTTTGTTAATTTTATTAACATTTTGAATCACTCTTTCCACATCCAATGGATTTGCAGAGTCAATTTTGTTTACAATGACAACATCAGCCATTCTAACATTTGCTTCCCCTGGATAATATGATAACTCATGACCAGGCCTTCTG
>Ga0209636_10000884_pt1 | contig 29751 bp, 17 predicted proteins | sample DeeMarSWOR152_54_FD_187464 | JGI IMG/M metagenome (GOLD analysis project Ga0209636, IMG submission 187464) | Marine sediment microbial communities from White Oak River estuary, North Carolina - WOR-1-52-54 (SPAdes) (version 2) | ecosystem: Environmental > Aquatic > Marine > Intertidal zone >...
TTATCAGAGATTCAATAGTGAGCGTTATCATCGAATTATTATTATTAAGGTTTGTCAACGTCACAACTACACCCACAGGAACCGATGAACCATCGCTATAATAAACATAGCCCCAAACTACTTGAGTGTTTACACCACTGATGGACGGAAAGATAATTAATAAAATTAGTAACATACTAACTATAATTGTCTTGATTAGTTGTTTGTTTCCCATCCTAATCAATCACTATAATTATTACCCGCTTTTAAATTTATCCTATTTTGTATCTATTTATTTTATTCTCATACTAATCTAAGTATCTAATAAAAAGAGTTTACCATACTTTCTTTATCATCGTTTATCATCAAAGGATAAAAAGTTATTAAACTCATTTCAAAGAATACAACTCATCTGTATTTTTTCCATTGTTTTGACTACTTGAACTGCCTGAAGATTCTCCGGAGCTGCTAGATGAGCTACTTGAAGAGCTAGAGCTGCTACTTTGACTATTTTGACTACTCTGTTCATTAACTTCACTAGATTGACTGCCGCTCTGTTGAGTTTCGCCGGAACCACTTGAGGAACTAGATGTTGAATCTTCAATATCCTCAGTTGCTGAAGTACTACTAGGTGCAACCGAATTGAAAGGAGTTGTTCTACTGAATCTTTGCAAAAAAAGCATCTTTATTGAAATCATTCTACTCGAAAGGCTGGAAGTCATAAGATTTGTTGATAATGCTGATAATATAATAGATGATTGTTGGTTTACCGGTGTTTTAAGATAGACTGGTATTGTGCAGTTGTCACTGGGATCATCTTTATTGACTACTTTTACGTCTCCACTGAATTCTGTATTTGGATCATCTGGTGCAATAACAGTAACGTTAACAGTAACCTCCCCATCCTCAGGAGTTAAATCCTCTCCTTCCTCTGGATCAAAATTCCAAGTTCCCCAGTCCGGCCATTCTATGATCTCCCAGTCCAGTTCTGATTCAGGTTCGCCAATATTTTTGACTGTAAAGCTACCTGTAACTGTCGATCCTGGTTCGACATTGCTCCAGCTTAGGCCACCACTACAATCGAGATCAGGTAATGGCGCTTGTTCTGTGGTGAAATGCCAAATAGGCCCCCAGGCAGAGGCCCCGTGGTTGTCCTTCGCGTAGATCTTCCAATAATATGTGGTCTCATAGTCTAACGTCCCTGGGTCAAACGTAGTCTCAGATATATCATCAGCCACCTTAGTATCTGGGGTTGGATCGTTCGCCTCGAGATATACATCATAGACGACTGTATCACCTTCATCTGGGTCACCACCGTTCCAGCTGAGATCCGCGTCAATATCAACATCAGTTGAGCCATTCTCTGGATCTGGATCACCTGGGGTATATGGTGGATCATTCGGTTCTGATGCTGTAGTGAAATCCCAAATTGGTCCAGATGTGGATGCACCATGATCGTCCCATGCCACAATCTGCCAATAATAATGCGTATTATATTCCATTGTACCTGGATTATACGTGGTCTCAGATTGGTTTTCAGAGACCAATTCATCAGGAGTTGGATCATTCGCCTCAAAATACACGTTGTAAGTAAGCAGATCTCCATCAGGATCACTGCAGCTCCAACTGAGATCCGCGTTAATATCGACATCAGTCGCACCATCCTCTGGGTCAGGATCACTCGGACTATTCGGAGGGTTGTTAACAAACACGATTAACCCACTCGACCAGTTACTTGTCGCATTATATTCATCACGTGCCTGGGCCTTCACCACATACGTACCACCATTACTCCATGAGTGAGACATGTTCGCCATAGTCCCAGATGGAACGAGCTCTGTCCAATTGCTATAATCGTGAGAACCATTGGCATCCCAGTCAAACCGATATTGCACTTGGTCACCCTCGGGATCAGTCGCATTTGTGTTATACGTTCCAGATTCTCCTATGTTCAATGTCGTTGAACCAGATGGGGCACTGGGAGTATCTGGTGCTTGATTAACTATGGTGACGTTTAGTGCGTCTGACCATTCTCCAGTTGTTGCATTATGCCCCCTTTCTGCGCCATGCTCATCCTTTGCCTTGGCTTTAACCTCATAGGTACCAGGTTCATCCCATGAGTAAGATGCATTACAGTTTTCACCAGAGTCATATGGCCCAAGCCAACTACTGTTGGTGTCATCATCCCAGTCAAACCAATAGTAGACATCATCTCCATCTGGGTCGGTAGTAGACGTTGAATAATCATAAGAGCTACCACGATATCCAGACGTGGGACCAGAAGGCTGATCGGGGATATTTGGTGGGAGATTGCCATAAATCGTTATATCAACTCGTTGGGATGTGAGATTAATATCTATAACAACTGTATTATCTCCTGTGCAACCACCATATGAAACATTAGCTTGTATTGTATCCCCATCTTGGGTACCAGGAATAGCAAATATATCAACCCCGTAGTATCCTGTTTGATTTATCAGAGATTCAATAGTGAGCGTTATCATCGAATTATTATTATTAAGGTTTGTCAACGTCACAACTACACCCACAGGAACCGATGAACCATCGCTATAATAAACATAGCCCCAAACTACTTGAGTCGGCGGTCGGAAAATCCAAGAAATTAATTTACCTATAATATTTCTATAAAGGGTGGCCTTGCCAGGCAACTGGCCAATACCCGCGGAGGAGATAGCTGATGCGCCTAACAATATTACTACTATCGTCAGCGTACCAATAAATACTTTTATTCTCATTTTTAGCACAGCTTATGTTAGCCTCCGTGGACTATTTAAATATTATGCGCATATTTTATTTTTAAACATCTATTTATCGACCGTTTACTTGTAAAATACTCTTATGTAGGTCGATCATAATTATCGGTAATGTAATGCACGCCGTCTTTTTCACTCCCTATTTTAAAACAAATGACATCATATGGATGAATGTAAAAGTCCATGTTATCTTTTACCTGCTGGGGTAACCCGGGTATCTCAGTATACCCTTTCCATTCCGCATCTGTATGATTATATACGCTTATCGTCTGGTATGAGAGATCAAGGTATGAATTTGTAGCGAAAACACTTGCTTTTATACTAAAATTTTTACTCCATGTATAGTAGTTATAACCAAGGTTACCCGTTTCACCATCCCATGTATAAGTCAGGGTTTTGTCTTGACTTCCATCAATATTACCATCTGGTGCAACAGAAAAACTCCTTTGCTCTGCACAGTGAATTCGGATGTTATCCCATCGATTAATTGTGAAATCAGGCCCACCTGGATAAGTATACCAAATATCCCAATCTCCTGTGTTTGTGTTGAACATTTGTATTGCATCATTCTCTTGTAGATTCGCATATGACGGACCAGCAAGTTCGTCTGCTTGTATCGATTCAGTTGCACCCCACGTGATATAGTTTTCCCCACTAGTAGCACTGACCAAAGAAATATTTTGAGCAATAACAAACGGTGTCATAGGAATATAACTATCTTTAAGTCCGTCAGCATCATATACAGTCAGCTTGACGCTATATGTACTTGACATCCAGAAAATATAAGTCACATCTGGTTCGGTGACGTTCATCTCTGGAGTTCCATCGTTGTTAAAGTCCCATTCATAGCTGATAATACCGCCGGAACCTGGCGTTGAAGGGGAGGCATCAAAGTAAATTTCTTTATTATGATCTGCGTTTTGTTCGGCGTTAAAATCTGCCGTAGGAGGAAATATCTCACTATATGATACTCCGATATCTACTTTAGAACAATACAAATACCATTCTCCAACTGGACCACTAAGAGTTCCTGCGATTACTCGACAGTCTAAATTGTCGATATCCTCCCATTTCCAAGATGGAGCGCCACGTTCATCGTCGGTGATATCATACCAGTCTGACCACTCATTCGAAGCTCCACAGTCGAAATGACAGCTTCGACCATCTGCTTCTCCACCAAATACTGGTTGTAGATAAATATCATTCGCGAAGCCGAAATAGTATCCTTGCGCTCGGATGCTGACTTTTGTTATCGCACCTTGTGGTTCTTCACCTCCTTCTAATATGTTACCAGTTAATAGCTCTATATCATTGCCTACGTTTGTGCTCGCCCAGGTGCCTTCGTTTCCATCAGCCATATTCCGAGGATCAAAGGCCCATATATCACCAAATATATCATATGTATTATAATAATACGTTATATCTGGGGGATCTGCAGTATATGTTACTCGTATTTCTACCATTGAACAATATAATTCGACTCCTTTATCTTGTGCTGATATGACCTGACAGTCTAATGTCACGATATAATCCCATGTCCATGTCTCTGGAGCACCTTCAACAAGGGTGATATCAAACCATTGTGACCATGACGCTACGTCGCTACATTCAAATGTTTGCGGCTCAGATGGCTGTCCATCAAATATGGGTGTTAATAGGATATTCTGTGGGGTTGGTTCTGCTCCGGTTATGTAGTGTCCTTTTGTTCTGATCTCCACCGTTGTTATACTGCCAAGGCCTTCTCCTGTCTCCATGCAGGTATTCTCAGATAACGTTTCCCTTTCATCTGGAGTAAACGATATAGCATAGGTATCCTCATCTTCATCAGCCATATATTCTGGATACTCTGGCCATACCTCAGGAGGGTCACCTGGGATAAATTCAGAGAACCGATAGGTTACCTTATAAGTGTTTGCTGGAGGAGGCGACGGAGTTATTACATCGTCGCTATCCATATCACCTAATGGAGCCGTTGTGTTGTTAGGTGTTGATTTCCAACCTGTAGGAAGATCTTTGGCAAACGCCCATGCTTGGTACCAATAGTGAGTATCCGGTACGACGGTATGTGAGTACTGATCATTATAGATATATCCATCAGCATCTATCTTCGTTCCTCCTCCTGGATTCCAGGGGGAAATAAGCGCGCCAGTTTTATATTCAATATAGGCACCTCCATATTCTGTTCCATCACCATTTGTCCACGTTAGATCTATCTGATTATGACTAGATGCTGTTGCCTGAAAATTAGTCACCCCGTCAGGTTTCGTAAGGAATTTTTTTTCGTTGTCTGCTGTTGTATATCCCGCTGTGTTGTTTACCCATGCTTTCACATAGTAAAGCTCTCCTTTTGTAAGACTAGTCAAACTTTTATCGAATTCGTAACCAGTTATATACTTTTCATCTGCACTAACGTTGTTGTCATTTTCATCTGGATTTGGATTGGTATCATAATAAAATCCTGCGTCACATAGATCGCCACCGTCATCAGTAACATAACCATGTGCGGTAGCATTGGTCTCTTCAACACCAGTTGCTGCATTCGTTTGACATGAAGGCCGCTCAATGTAAGTAATTGTAAGTGTCGGATCAAGATCTGAACCCGATTTTTCACTAGACCAAAATTTGGCAACTCTTTCGCCGCCACTTTCATCATGATATCTAAACATCCAACCATTATTAGGGTAGGTACCCTCATAAAAATAAGTAACATCGAAAGTAACATCCCATTCCATCCATTCATCCGTAGACATTGGAACTGTGGTTGTTACGTACGTGCCAAATCTATCATAAGATGCATCATCTGCGCCACCTACTGTCCAGTCAGAACCGGATTTATACTTATTCCAAGACGAAGTTGTTTCACTCCAATCCCTTCCTGATCTAAGTTTGTAAAGGCGCACAGTATCACCACGGGGGTCGGGGTCACCAGTATAATCGTAGAAATAGAGTTTTAAAGCTGCGGACTCAATATGCGAGCCAGCAGGGATATTGCCCGAGATGTCAAATTTAATAAGTCCGCGATTCCTATAGCCAAGATTCGCCCATGCATCTATCAAAATATAATCCAAATCTCCATAGTTAGTACCTCTATATATGAGACGTTGTCTCATAAAATTATCCCAGCTCTCACTTTCTCCCTTTATATCAACAGATCTTGTCGGCGGGGGTTGTGGATGTTCTTCTTCTGCATAAGAAGTCGGCATAACAATAACTATCGTAGTAAAGCTTGCTAAAAAAATAGTTAACGCTACCATAAAAGTTGATAGCTTCCGCTTTTTACAACTATGTTTATCATATGTTTTTTTCCTTCCTCTCCATTTCGATTTCATTTTGTCTTCCACCTCACCATATATTTATTATATTGTTATATAGTGGCACGTTATGTTTTGTCACTAATGGTTTATATATTTATCTTATAAGAATATCAAAATGAGGAAATGTATGATTTGACAGAATCGCATTTTGACATTTTAACAACACTTAACCACCATCCCAATATCACACTGTTGTTGCTATTACTCTTTACAGCGCTCTTCACCCGTCTCACCTCCTCAAAAAATTAGGACTTTTACCCAAATCCCACATCCCAGCGGTCTCCGTTCGAAACTCGTGACTTTTGCTTCCTTGTAACTCCGTTCAGTTCCCGAGGCTTAAGAATTACCTTTTTCTTCTATAAATTCCTTCTTTTTAGCCTCCTTCATCTCCGTTCAAAATCCGGGGCTTATACACCTAGTTGTTTCCGTTCGAAATCCGAGACCCAACTCTTTCTTGTATATAGACCTACGTTCGAAATCCGAGACCTGCCCTGCGTTCAAAATCCGAGACCTAAAAACGTGTCTTTTATAAAACATCGTTATATCGTTCGATCATCAGTACTTCGGAATGTAAGATTTTATTGACCATTCCTACAAAATTACGATAGCGCTCATAAGGAGAACAGGTTTACCAATCGCCTTCAAATTGTACAATTTCTACCTCAGTTACGGCTACCTTCCGAAGTACTGATCATAGAGGAATTCCTAAGTATAAAAAGTAAGAGGAATTTGTATTTGTAGAGACAGAATTAGAAGAATTAAGGTAAATATTATGCCCAAACCATTTTTTCTTGGTATTTAACACGATATTTATCTAGTTCATTTAAACATTTCTGTAATATATAACAAAAAACAAGGGTTAGAGCTGTTTTTGTTAAAATGTTACAGAAATTGAAGAAAGATAAATAAATTTACTAAAAACAGATTATCTCTTCCTTTTCTTCTTAACAAGTGTTACATTTGCCTCGGATGGATTATACTCATAATATGACTCTTCATCAAACCATGCACACCGCATCGCCTTTAAAGGAACCTTCGTCCGAAACGACAGTGCACGTGCATAATGATACAACTGCCATGGCGCTTTCTTATCCTTTGAAGCATCTGGTTTATAATCAAGAATATAAACGAGATCGTTTCTCACCTGCAACAGGTCAATATGACCTGTAACTCCGTTATCAATAGTTTTATCCCAATACCACACAGGAACTTCACATGCGACTGTGGCCCGGTCATTGATCACCATAAACGTTTCAACCAACTTATGTCTCCCACGGTTATCCTCTGCAGCTTTTACAGCGAAATCTGCCATCCTGCATGCAAGGTTACTTGCCCTTCTCACCTTAGCTTCTGCTTCAAAACTCGGTTTAGAGCATCGTTCTCCAACTTCGAAGAACACGTCTGGGCATCCTTTCTCAAAACGAGTTATATAATCTGCTAAGCCAGGGAATCGTTTTCTTACAAAAACATCCAACTTATACTTATGATACATAAACTCGTAGTCAAGATTCTCATGCTCAAATCTCTTGGTAAATAACACATTTTCATAACTGGAAAAACCATCTCTCAAGGTAGAAATTGGACAAATATCTTGGAATTCATTTATCCAAGGATAAATAGTGCTTTTACTAGTTTTAACTTTGTATTTTTTATTCACCAGCCTACTACTATTATCAAGAGTAAAACCAAGGTTATAATAGTTAAGAGCATGATAAATAATCCTTGTAGGGTACATCCTATGTTTCAAATATCTATCTACAAATCGTTTTCTACATGTTTTACAATAGTACACCTGCTCTAGTTTATATCTTGTTTTTCTCTTTCCTTTTTTGATAACGTTCCTACTCTTACATTCTGGACATTCCATATTTTTCTTATTATATTAAAATGATAATACATATAAATCTGTTTCCCATACATATACTGAGACATCTATTGAGTTAACACTCTACTTGTTTCTAGAATCCGAGATCCAATATTTAGAGAATCTATCAAAAATCGTATTTTTCTAGTATGAACATAATTCACATTTCAAAAACGATAACTTAATCAATACATGCCCTATTTTTCCGCTCAGATTTCAATGTTCGAGGCAAAAGTCACAATTAGGCTGAAAAAAGGTGTTTCAGACCCCGAAGGAGCAAACACGCTCAAGGCTTTACATTTACTTGGTTTTAAAGACGTAAAAGAAGCAAAGACAATTAGAACAATTGATCTCTTAATAGATGGAAAAAACAAAGACGAGGTAAAAAAACAAGTGGAACAGATGTGTCAACGACTACTTACAAACCCGGTTATCCACACATATGAAATAGAAGTAGAAGAAAAATAATAAAAAAAATGATATGAATTTGTTTGGGGGAGTGCAACAAGATTGAACGTAGAAAAACTCTTTAAAAAAAAGAATGTACCATTTGATCTATACGAAATAGATCTTCTCTCTGCAACAGATAAACAGTTGCGTGAAATCAGCGATAGGATGGGACTCGCGCTTTCACTCTCTGAGATGAAACGTATCCAAGAGTATTTTATGGGTAAAAAAAGGTTACCGACAGATGTAGAATTACAAGCTTTGGGTCAGGCATGGTCTGAGCATTGCTGTTATAAATCTTCAAAAATCCCACTGAAACAGCACATCTATGGTATCGAGGAAGACCGGATTGTAGCACGTGAAGATGCTGGTGTCATAGAATTCGACCAGGGTCATTATTATGTCGCAGCTCTTGAATCTCATAATCACCCCTCTGCAATTGAACCTTATGGTGGCGCTGCTACTGGTATCGGCGGTATAGTGAGAGACGTCGTCTGCATGGGCGCTCAACCTATCGCTTTTATCGACCCATTGTTTTTCGGACCCTTAAACCTTCCATTTGAACAATTGTCAAAAGGTGTAAAACACCCACGGTACTTGTTTAAGGGCGTAGTTGATGGAATAAAAGACTATGGAAACCGCATAGGTATCCCCACACTCTCGGGCCAGGTGTATTTCCATGAAGGATACACAGGTAACTGCCTAGTTAACGTCGGCTGCATCGGCATTTTAGAGAAAAAAGAGCTTATCCACAGTCGAGCAAAGGCACCAGGAAACATCTACGTCTATGTAGGTGGCAAGACAGGACGAGACGGTATCCATGGCGTAACATTTGCATCAGCAGAATTAACTGATGAAAGCGAGGAAAGCAGCAGATCCGCAGTACAGGTCGGTGATCCTATCACCAAGGAACCAGTCATCCACGCGACTCTTGAATGCAACAAAAAAAGACTACTGGAGGGATTGAAGGATTTCGGCGGCGGAGGACTCTCATGCGTCTGCGGAGAACTTGCATATGCCGCTGGCTTTGGCGCTGAAATACATCTAGACAACATACCGCTGAAGGAAGAAGAACTAAGCCCTTGGGAGATCTGGGTCTCTGAGAGCCAGGAACGTATGATGCTCCTCGTGAAACCTGAAAACGTGGACAAGGTTCTTCATATCTGCAAACAATGGGATGTCACAGCAGTACCAGTTGGAAAGGTGATAAAAGAGAAGACAACACGTGTCTTCTACAAAGGCGAGAAAATTCTTGAGATGGATCTAGACTTTCTAACTGGTGGACCCGTCTATGATAGCTGTATTAGACCGTTTATCCTACCAAGCCCAGAGAAACACAGGAAAAAAGAGAAAAGTTTTGCAATGCCAAATCTAAATGATACGTTAAAGAAGTTACTCGGTTCTCCAAATATTGCCTCAAAGGAGTGGGTGATACGACAGTATGACCATGAGGTACGTGGCAACACAGTGATTAAACCACTTCAAGGCAGACTAGGCTTTGAATCCCATGGCGATGCATCAGTAGTAAAACCCCTTGAAAACTCTTTTAAAGGGCTAGCAGTGACTGCTGATATAAACCCTCGGTTCATGGAACGGGACCCATATTGGGGTGCTTGTTCTGCAATTGACGAAACATGTCGAAATCTTGTTTCAGTTGGTGCAAAGCCAGATGCATTACTTGATTGTTTAAACTTTGGTAATCCTGAGAAACCTGAAAAAATGGGAGAGTTCTATGAGGCATGTAGAGGTCTTGGGGATACTGCAAGAGATCTCAAGTTACCGTTTATGTCAGGAAATGTAAGTTTCTATAATGAATCTATCAAAACAGCAGTTCCACCAACTCCTGAGATAATGGGAGTTGGAATTGTTCAGGACATCCGAAAATGTGTAACATCTGAATTCAAAAAAGAAGGCAATCCAATTTATTTAGTTGGTAAAGAAACTGAAAAAGAGATGGGTGGTTCTGAATATTATAATATCTTGAATCTTGAAAGTGGAATTGTTCCAAGGACAGACACCAAGATTCTTAGAATTTGCATGGATGGTATTCTCTCTTCAATTGATAAAGAATTTATAGCTTCATGTCATGATATAAGCGAAGGTGGCTTAGGGGTGTGCATTTCTGAAATGGCAATTGGAGGGGATATTGGTGCCATTTTAGATATTTCAGATATTGGAAATGGGCTTAGAACTGATTTCAAACTATTTTCTGAGTCAAATACCAGATGGATCATTGAAGTAAAAAAAGAAAAACAAAAGGATTTTGAAAAACTCTTGAAACAAAAAAATATTTCTTTTAAAAATATCGGTGAAACAAAAGGGAAAAAACTAATAATAAAAGATGGAAAAGAAGTAGCAATAAATGTTAATATCTCAGTTCTTCGCGATTGTTGGAAAAATGCAATCTGGGATATAATGGGTTAAATTTTGTTATTAAAAAATTCATAAAATCTATTAACTACTAATTTTTTATAGCAAAAAATATTACTCTTCAACAAACATGGAGGCTAATTAATCATGGCTAAAGAAAAAAAAGGTACAGTTGAAGAAGCTGCCGAGAAAACTGGAGAATTAGTTGGAAAAGTAGGTAGAAAAGGCTGGGGAGTAGTAAAGGGATTCGGAAAAGGTGTAAAAAAAGGAGCCACTAAGAAAAAGAAGTGAGGAGGAAAAATATGGTAAAATTAAGTGAGGTAAAAATAAATATATCAACAGCTATTGCAGCAGCTTTCGGTTTCATAATCGCTTTAATATGGAAAGAAATTATCGTAGGAATATTCGCGTACTTCGATCTTAGAATAGATGATTTAACAACGCCAACAGGCATAGCCGTTGCAATTGTAACAGGTATAATAATAACTATAATTTGTGTCCTTGGAATTTTGTATATTTCCAAATGGGGAAAAATTGAGAAAAAATAAATTAATCCCCATATCTTTTTTAATTTTTAAATCAAAAACATTAAATCATTCTAGACAGATTACTATATCAAGTGATGAACGAACCCTTTCTGAGCCTTTGGCTGTGATGAAGATCTTGAGTGCTGAAAAAAACTTTTGTATCTTAGCAGATATGCACGTTAAGCATATCTGCAATTTTTTCTAAAAATTCTTTATCTTTTTTTGTAAAAGCATCTTCAACATCTGAATCAATGTCGATTTCACCTAAAATCTTATAATTGTCTTTAATTGGGACAACAATTTCAGACTTTGTTGAAACAAAACATGCAAGATATCTATCATCAGCATTTACATCTCGAATAATTTCTGTTTTACCACTTGCTGCTGCTGAGCCACATATACCTTTTCCAATTAGTATTTTAACGTGTTCTGTCGGCTGTTCTCCTTTCCAAGGACCTAATATTAGATCATTTTCTTTAACAATATAAATTCCAACCCAGGTGTATTTATTGAAATTATCATAGAGAAAGTTTACAACATTCTGTAAAACCTGTGAATTCTGGCCTCCGTAAGTTATTTCTTTAATCTTATTTTCTGCTAATTCATAATCCAAAAAATTACCACCTAGTACTCCAATAGACTTGTTTGTTTATCTTTTGGTCCCACTGATATATTAAGGATCTCATCCTCACGTGGAAGATCTATAACACCGTATTGTCCACCGCCACCAGGTCTTATAACGACCTTCTTCTCCCGGAAAGCCTGTATAGCCTCTGTAATCGCAGGTGCTGTAACCCTAGCTATCTTCTCAATATCAACATCGATCAAAACGTTTATCTCACTGCCAAAAGCCTCAATTAGCTCCTCCCATCGTTTAGAAACAGATTGTGTAAAAGGCGTATGCTGACCTATAGCCTTAGTAATAATCTCAGCCAACGGAATAAGATGAATATAAGGAGGTCTATGACCGGGATGACATGGTTCTTGAAAATCAGCCCGTTCATTGATTCTATCCTTTACACCTTTCTTTATACGTTTACCACAACTACACTTCCAACGCCTACGAATAGCTTCTTCAAGAGTATAATGTGTAAAACACGAAATACAAGCTGACTCATGATACTTACCCTCCTGCGGAGGCAAACCAACATTAAGAACAGGTTTATTACCACCAACTCTCAAAATGGCTTTTTTAATCTCATTAAAAGTAGGATCCTTTACCTCAAAACGGTTAAACTCCCGCGCAAGTCTAACAGGATGAGGACTATGACAATCAGAATTAGTCAAAAAAGTAAGCCTATGCAATTCCTCTATTTTATCAGCAAAATCAGAATCAGCACTAAGACCAAGCTCAACAAAAGAAACATAATCAGCAAGATCACCATAACAACTCTCAAGAGAATCATGATACGCATACATAGCAGTCCAAGGCGTGAACGCATGCGCAGGTCCAACAAGCGCATCAACATCCTTAGCAATAGACGCAATCTCTTCACCACCCATATTCACATTCGGTCTACCATCAGATTCAAGATTCTTAGACTTAGGTTTTATCCTTTCTTTGAAATCAAAAACAGCTGAAAAACTAGGAAAATACAGAAGATGATGCACTCGACTTTGGTCTTCAACCTCCGTGCTTAAAATAAAACGTGTACCATTAAGCTCAAAAGTTCCCTCATCAATAATATTACATTGTTTAATTTCTTTAATCCAACTACTATGCAAACAATCACCAGTAGCAACAACATCGACACCTTTACGAGGAGCCTCCAAAGAAATAGTCCTGATATTCATCTTATCACTAGTAGCACCAGAAAAACGAGAATGAATATGTAAATCAGCGTTGATAATCAACTAAAACCCCTCATATGGATTGTAACAAAGCAGGTTATCAGCTGATCAATATTTAACATTTTTTTAAAGAAAAATACCGGATTTTATAGTAACATTTATTAGCTTCTACTCCATATGAAAACACGTAAAAATTGACGTAGGAGATGGGATAAAAAAATTCGTGAAAAAACTACCCCGTTTAGCCTATGTTTTCAAAACCGATGTGAAACAACATGCCTAAAGAAAAAAAGCGACCAAATGGAAGTTACGATACAGATTCAATACAAGTACTTGAAGGACTAAAAGCCGTGAAACAAAACCCAGCTATGTACATAGGTAGCACAGATGAACGAGGGCTACATCACCTAGTATATGAGGTTGTGGACAACTCTATCGATGAAGCCATGGCTGGATTCTGCAGCAACATACAAGTTATCCTGAAAAAAGATGGATCTGTAACTGTAATCGACGACGGCAGAGGAATACCAGTGACAATCCATAAAAAATACAAAAAATCAGGTGTAGAACTAGTAATGACTACGCTTCACGCCGGTGGCAAATTCGACAGCCAAGCCTACAAAGTATCAGGCGGCTTACACGGCGTAGGTGTATCAGTAGTAAACGCGCTATCCAAATGGCTAGAAGCCAAGGTACGAAGAGACGGATATGAATACTATCAAAAATATGATCGTGGAATCCCTAAGAAACCATTAACAAAGACTGGTAAATCCGAGAAAAACGGTACAACCATAAACTTCCTACCTGATCCAGAAATATTTGAAACAACAGATATCAAATATGAAACAGTAACAACTAGACTAAGAGAATTAGCTTTTCTAAACGCGGGTCTAAAAATAGATATAACCGATGAACGCACCGGGAAAAGCACATCTTTCAAATACGAAGGCGGAATAAACGAGTTTATAAAACATATAAATCGAAACAAAACACCTTTACATCCAGATCCAATATATTTTCAGACAGAGAGAAACGGCGTACAAGTAGAAATCGCAATACAATACACCGATGGCTATACGGAGAATATTTTCACATTCGCAAACAACATTAACACCCACGAGGGCGGTACACATCTCTCTGGTTTCAAAGGAGCGCTTACAAGAGTACTCAACGATTACGGCCGGAGAAACAATATTTTTGAAAACGATTCATATAGTTTAAGTGGTGAAGATGCCCGAGAAGGCATCACCACTGTTGTCTCTTGTAAAGTCAAGAAGCCACAGTTTGAAGGGCAAACCAAGACAAAACTAGGCAACTCAGAAGTCCGCGGTATTGTCGAAAGTGTGACATATGAAAAACTTAGTGAGTTCCTTGAAGAGACGCCTACTGTTGCACGAACTATTCTCGATAAAACAATAACAGCATGTCGCGCAAGAGAAGCAGCGCGGAAAGCAAGAGAGCTCACACGCAGAAAGGGATTATTGGAATCATCTGCTTTACCAGGCAAATTAGCAGATTGTTCCAGTCGAGATCCAAGTAAAACCGAGCTATATATCGTCGAAGGCGACAGCGCAGGAGGCTCATCGAAACAAGGTAGAGAACGGGAATTCCAAGCCATATTACCATTAAGAGGAAAAATCCTTAATGTGGAAAAAGCACGTATGGATAAAATATTGAAGAACAGTGAAATCCTTGCTTTAATCACCGCTGTCGGGACTGGTATAGGGGAAGAGTTTAACATAAAAAATGCTCGTTATCATAAGATTATCATTATGACTGATGCAGATGTCGATGGAGAACACATAAGAACATTATTACTCACTTTTTTCTTCAGATATATGAGACCACTTATAGAAGAAGGATACTTGTATATCGCGCAGCCTCCACTTTACAAGATTAGTAAAGGCAAACAAGTCGAGTATGCCTATTCCGAACGTGAACGATTGAAGAAAATAAAAGAAATGGGTGAAACCGGTATCAATTTACAACGATACAAAGGATTAGGGGAGATGAATCCCTCTCAGCTCTGGGAGACAACCATGGATCCGGAGAATAGAACAACTGTAAAAGTAACTGTTGACGATGCTGTTGAAGCAGATGAACTATTTACAATATTGATGGGTGAAAAAGTAGAACCCAGAAGAGAGTTCATAGAGACACATGCCAAAGAAGTAGTAAACCTTGACATCTAAAAAATATATTTGGTGGATTATTAAATGACTGATAAACCAGATGAAAAAGAACTTCTGCGAGCTATCGAATCAGAAATGAAACGCGCATTCATCGACTACTCAATGAGCGTAATCATGAGCCGCGCTCTACCAGATATAAGAGACGGGTTGAAACCAGTTCATCGAAGGATTTTGTATGCAATGAATGACATGGGATTGACCCATGAAAAACCTCATAAAAAATCAGCAAGAATCGTGGGCGACACGCTTGGCCGCTATCACCCTCATGGCGATCAAGCAGTTTATGATTCTCTTGTCAGAATGGCACAAGATTTCTCTCTTAGATATCCACTCATCGATGGTCAAGGGAATTGGGGATCGATCGATGGAGATTCGGCTGCAGCGATGAGATACTGTATCACAGGAGATGCGCTTCTATTAACAGATAACGGTATCACTAAGATGAAAGATATTTCTTCAACAGACAGTGAAGATGAAATTGATATAAAAATTGCAAATTATAAAAACAACATTGAAAAAGCTGTAAAATTCTTTAACTCAGGAAGACATAAAACCATACATCTAAAAACTGAACAGGGTTATGAAATTGAGGGATCATATAATCATCCTGTATTAACTTGGACATATGACAAAAACAATGGCGGACCCCAGATCAAGTGGAAAATACTTGAAAATATTACAAAAGAAGATTTCGTTGTGATAAATAGAAAATCCTCTTTTTTTAACGAAAAAGATCTTGATTTAGCGAGATATTATCCAAATTTAGGGGAAAGAGTAAAATACTTTGATTTACCAAAAAAGATGAACGAAGAACTAGCTTTTTTACTTGGCGCTCTTGTTTCTGAAGGATCTTTTCATAACAAACAAATTTTATTTTGTAATTCTGATTTAGAATTCTATAATAAAGTTAAAAACGCGATATATAACCAATTTAGAGGAATAAAATTATATGAAAATAATATAATGAAATCAGATTGCATTCAACTTAGTATTTATTACCAGAGAATAGTTGAATTTTTAAAGAATATCGGGTTAACTGCTGTAAAATCTGAAGAAAAGGAAATTCCACATACCATTCTTAAAGCAAAAAAAGAATGTATTGTAAGTTTTTTAAGTGGTTTATTTGAAGGCGACGGATCGGTTATATTTAAGGTGGACAAACGCCATGGTGGTAAATCAATTGAATTAACATATAACTCGAAAAGTAAAAAATTGATTAGCCAGTTAAAAGTTGTTTTGCTCAACTTTGGTATTATTACTACAAATCCATATGTTGACAAAAGAAATAATTGCTATAAATTAATCATTTCAGATGTCTCGAATATCAAAAAATTCAAAAATCAAATAAATTTTTCATGTTCAAAAAAAAGAGAGAAACTAGAAAAAATCGAAGATATAAATGATGAACGAATGAGTAAAAATGATTTCGTTCCGTTTATAAACGAATATTTAAGAAGTAAGTATAACACGGAGTTTATTAACAAAAACAACTTTGATAGATATAATAAATTAAGAAATAACTATGACAAGTTAATAACAAATATTGATTTTAAAGATAAGAAACTAATCGATAGTATATTGCAATATGACTATTTCTTTAATAAGATAAAAAAAGTCGAACCTACAAAAAAAGAAAAAATAGTATATTCTGTCAAAGTAAATAGTAAATGCCATTCATTTACTGCAAATGGTTTTATTAATCATAATACAGAAGCACGAATGTCAAAAATAGCCAAACTTATGCTCCAGGATATCGATAAAGACACTGTTGATTGGACAGATAATTTTGATGGTTCTCTCAAAGAGCCGGTTATGCTTCCCGCAGTCCTTCCAAATCTTTTGATTAATGGTGCATCAGGAATCGCGGTTGGTATGGCAACTAATATGGCCCCGCATAATATCACAGAAGTAATAGATGGAACAATTCAAGTAATTGACAATCCTGAGATAAACACAGTAGAATTGATGGAAACCATTAAAGGACCAGACTTTCCAACCGGTGGAATCATCTATGGACGAGAAGGAATACTAAACGCCTATTCCACTGGTAGAGGACTGGTAAGAGTCCGCGCACGAACAGACATTGAAGGAAAAGACAAAAAGAAAATCATAGTATCAGAGCTACCATATCAAGTCAACAAATCCAACCTATTGAAAAACATTGCAGAGCTTGTAAAAAACAAAAAAATCGAAGGCATATCAGATCTACGGGACGAGAGTGACCGTAAAGGCATGCGGATCGTAATCGACCTAAAACGTGACGCTATAGAAGATGTAGTTCTTAATCAACTTTTTGAACATACAGATATGCAATCAACCTTTGGTATCCTCAATCTAGCTATTGTAGATGGTGAACCAAAGATACTGACACTGCTGGATATAGTTAAACATCATATTGAATACCGTGTAGATGTAATAAAACGCCGAACTAGATACGATCTTAGGAAGGCAAAAGATAAAATACACATCCTTGAAGGGTTAATGATCGCTCTGAAAAACATAGATAAAGTGATCAAGGCAATCCGAAGTAGTAAACAAGTAAATGAAGCAAAAACAAAACTGAGGAAACAGTTTAAATTATCTGAAAAACAAGCAAAAGCAATACTCGACATGCGGCTTCAGAAACTAACAGGAATGGAAATACGAGGAGTGGAAAAAGACTTCAACGATACAAAAAAACTAATAGAACAACTACAAGCACTTCTAAGCAGTAAAAAGAACATATTAAACGAGATAAAAAAAGAACTACTAAATATAAAGGAAAAATTTGGAGACGAACGCCGAACAGAAATCGTAGAAGGAGAAATCGGTATCGAAATAGAAGATCTTATACCAGTTCAAGACGTAGTAATAACCATTACTGACAGCGGATACATAAAACGCATACCTATAGAGACCTATAGAACACAGAGGAGAGGGGGAAAAGGACTCATAGGTATGGAAACAAAGGAGGAAGACATTGTAGTAGACTCATTTATCACCTCTACACATGATTATATCATGTTTTTCACAAACCATGGTAAGACTTTTTGGCTGAAAGGATATAAGATACCAGAGGGCGGAAGACACGCCAAAGGAAAAGCCATAATCAACCTACTGCCAAGATTAGAAGGAGGAGAATTTGTAGAAACAGCGATCCCAGTTCATGAGTTCGACGATGAACACTACTTAATCTTCGCTACAAAGAAAGGAATAATCAAAAAAACAGTTCTCTTAGCCTATAGCAACATCAGGGTAACTGGTATACGAGCTGTAAAACTAGATGAGGATGACGAGCTCATCAGCACTAGATTATCAGATGGAAAACAAACTGTTATGATAGCAACTGCTAACGGACAAGCATGCCGTTTCAACGAAGCAGAAACTCGACCTATGGGAAGAGTAACCAGGGGTGTAATTGGTATAAGACTTGGTAAAGACGATAAAGTCGTCTCTATGGCGGTTGTAGGAGAAGAAGGAAACCTACTAACGATAACAGAAAACGGATATGGAAAAAGATCACCTATTCAAACATATCGTAAAACACACAGAGGAAGTAAAGGAGTAAGAACCATAATTACCAATGAAAGAAATGGAAAAGTAATCTATGTAAAAGAAGTAACAGAAGATGATGAAATCATGGTCACAAGCAAAGAAGGAATGATGGTACGAATCCCAGTCAAAGGCATACGTATACAGGGACGAAACACAATGGGCGTACGAATAATGAGACTCAATGATGGAGACAAAGTCGTCTCTGTTGCAAAGATAATAGAAGATAATGCCGAGAATGAGGGCGGTCGATGAAGATACTTTTTATTTGGACTAGACCTCCTGGTTTAGTCTTCGAAGAATATGATCCAAATAAGACTTTTTTTCACATGATAATGTCTAAAATATTAACCTTTCCAAGACCATTGACCATTCCAATATTGGCTGCTTTAACGCCTAAGGAACACTCTGTTGAGATAGCGGAAGCAAGCCCTCGTGATATAAATTATGATGAAAAACATGATCTAGTAGGCATAACATGCACCACGCGTTATGCACCATGGGCATATGAAATGGCTGACGAATTTAGAAAAAGAGGGCAAAAAGTGGTTCTCGGTGGATGGCACGCGTCTGCACTACCTGAGGAAGCAAAACAACATGCAGATAGCGTGGTTATAGGTGAAGCAGAAGAAACCTGGCCGCAGTTACTAAAAGACGTAGAGAATGGAAAGCTGAAGCCGTTTTATGTACCAGAAAGACCTGTAGATCCCAAACTAATACCTCGCCCGCTAAACCTATATCCAAAAGGGTTACTTCTTGGAGTCCAAGCAACGAGAGGATGCCCATATGGATGTGAGTTTTGTTCAATCACAAACATGAAATTCAGAAACGTATTCCGTATGAGAGCTATAGAAGATGTGGTTGAAGAGATAAGATTACTTCCGGGCAAAGTCTTCAACTTCCATGATAATTCTCTAACCATTAACCCAGAATATATGAAGCAAATTTTCAAAAATATAAAAGGTCTAAATAAAATATTTTATGGATTTGGAAATATAAACGTGTTAGGTACAGATGATGAATTTTTAAAGTTAGCCAGCGAAGCAGGCTGTGTAGGTTGGATAATCGGCTTTGAATCAATGTCCCAAGAATCCCTAGATATTATCGGTAAAAAAACGAACATAGCCCAGACATATCTATCTTCCGTAAAAAAAATACATGATTATGGAATGATAATATTGGGTTCATTTGTTTTTGGGTTTGATGGAGATAGACTTGAAACTTTCAATATGACAGATAAGTTTATAGAAAAAAGTGAAATAGATTCTCCCGATGCCATGATATTAGAGCCATTTCCAGGAACACCATTATATGATCGGCTAGACCGAGAGGGTAGGATTCTGACCAAAGATTGGAGTAAATATGATTTTGAACATGTAGTTTTTCAGCCAAAACATATGACGCCGGACGAGCTATTAACTAATACCAGAAGATTGTATAAGAAATGGCATAAAACATCAAACAGTATAGAAAGGATAATAAAAAGCATAAATTTTGGATATCGTCCTTTTATAGAGACAACCATGCAAAGTATTTTTATGAAATTATTAAGGTATCAGGAGTAGCTGAGTGGAAAATTAATCAAAAAAACTTTTACTAAGATTTGTTAACAATACATAGAAAAAATGTTCTGATTCTTTTAGAAAACTTTTTGGTTTAAACGGATTAGATTGAAACTGAAACTTGGGCGTATTATTTTTTTCCATCCACATTTTTATAAGTTCAGTATAGACCGAATAAAGGCTGGGGTTATACCCGGGGTTAAGTAAAATATTAAAATATGGAGTATAATAAGGTGGTTTATCATCTAACTCGAGTAAGGCCTTGAAATATTCTAAAGAATTTTCATATTTTCCAATTGCCAGATTACAAAATGCTAGTATATGCAACAAATTAATTGGATAAAGAAAATGTCCTTGCCGTATACAGAATCTAAAGGAAAGCAGGTTTCTCGATAGAAACTTTTCTAGATCACTTATCAGTATTTTTATTTCATCACAATTTTTTATCCAATTATCTTCTGTCACATATCTGTAAAAATTGTTAATTCCATATAAAAAATTGAATTTTTCCTCAAAATTTTCAATTTTTAATGACTTGAAAATATGTGGCTCGATAGAGGTCGAAATTGGTGGTATAATAACCCTTAATGTAGGAAATTTAAGGACTCTATGCGTATAATCTATAACCTGAAGGGGCCAATTATTTTTCTGGCAAATATTAATTAAGGCGTTGCAATCATCTAAACAATCTGTATTGTAGGTACTCTCTAACTCATTAAACGAAACTTCTTTTCCCCTTTCTAAAAATGAGATATCATCACGAAATTCATAATCGATAAATAAATCTTTAAAAACTTCATTTGTTCTTACGTATCTCTTTTTAAGACTTTTTGTCCATAAATCATATAATATGTCACATTTCTCTCTATACATGAATTCTTCTTTAGTAAGTCCCTGTAATCTCTCAGTAAAACATCTGATTACAGCTTGACTAAGATCGATATGGGAACCAACATCTATCATTTTATAATATCGATTTTTCTTCAATTCATTTTCCTCATCTTCAATGTTACGGTTAATGAAAATGACTCCAACAACAGGCAAACCTTTGCCCAAACTAAAATCTTTGACTATTACCTCAATATTCATAGAGTTAAACAAATTTACATAACTATGAACTATATCATCATCTATAGATTCTATTCTAATAGTAGGACATTCGATTTTTTTTGATAAAATTTTATAGGCTGCATATCTTTCAAGTATCTCACATGCACCCTGAACAAGTGCTTCTTCAATTGTATTACCTGAAGCGAGACCTGTAGATCCACTTAATAATTCAATTAATCTTACAGGCACTTCCACATATTTTCCATCGATAAAAGAGTAACTATCTACGAAATTATCAAATAACCCTTGATTTGAAAATACAAGAAACTCATCCCTGGAAATTTCCTCTTCAAGATATTTATTTATTTTTTCTAAATCTACTGAATTGAAACTACTACATTGAAAAAAATTTTTCAAAAATTTTCTTTCGATGACATCCTCTAACAATTTGTTGTATTCTACTAGTTTGTCTGTAATAGTACGAAAAACAAAAAAACCACTTGAGATTCTTTCCGACATCTCTGCATAAGCACTTGCCTTTGCTAAAATAGGGGAAGTACCTTTACCAGTTGTATAAAAACCTAGCTCCTCTATCAATAGCTCTCCAGAATAACTCGAAAAATCCTTAGATGCAACTTCTTTTTCATTGTATTTGGGGTTTAACCCAATTTTTTTTAACCCTTCTTGTATTCTTTTTATAGTATTTTCAGGATAATCACATTTGTAATTGTTAAAAATTTTAAGAGAAGATTTTAGTTCCATCACATCACACGAGTTGCTGATTACATTTCCGATATTTAAAAACTTATGCATTATACTAACAAAAAATCAAATAATATAATAATTATAACAAAATATTTATATATAAGAACATATATAATATATGAGGGTGATAAAAAAATGACTATGGCAACTATCTGTCCGTATGCATTTGGTCTACTTGCAGTAGATTCCAAGAAAAAAAAATAAAAATATAAAATTTAACAATTCAAAATATTACTATCTAATCTAAATTTCTATATTCTAACTATTTTTAATTACAGATAGATACACATAAACAAAATAAGAGGCAGACAAAAATACTAAAACAAATACAAAAATCGGTATCACCGAATTAGATAAAATAAATAGAAATAAAAGCACAGATTCTGTCCAAACAAAGCTTACACAGCTTAGAATTTTAGCTATTGAATTATAATCAGTTTTTATTTTGATGAGTAAAATTATAGGAATACAAATAAAAAGAGAAATAGAGATTAAAGAAAAGAATCTGAAGAATAGTATAGACAAAACTAGAGAGAAGAAAAATATAATCAAACCCACATCGATTGTACGATTTAACCCTAACAAAGTACACGATGTTTTAACACCATATTTTCTATCTGTTTCTATATCAAGAACGCTGAGAAAAAGATAATAAGAGACAACTATTAGACCGGCGATTATTGCGAGAATAAATAGTGTTGCATTAAAGCTGCAGTATATGGCAGATGCAAAACCTAAAAAAACTGGGAGTGTGCCAAATTCTAAGGCATTTGTAATACAGTCAAACGGTGGATGAACTTTGAGTCTTACTGGCGGAGCAGAATATAAAACGCCGACTATTACAAGTGATAGACCAACTAAAAACATTAAATAATTTAAATAAAACAGCAAAATTAAGCTTGCAACAGATAAAAAGAATGAAGATAATATCATTTCTCTAGGTGAAATATATTTAAAAAAGCTTATATCTTCCCCTGCAAATGCATCTAATTCTCTGTCAAATACAAAGTTTATCCATGACGTAGAAGATTGTATACCTCCAAGTGCAAGTAATGCAAATATAGATTGGTAAAAAGGTATATTTCCTAATGAGTACCATACTCCTAGCAAAAAAAATACAGCTGCAGTCATCCATGCTGATAGTCTAGACGTTCTTATGTATTCAAAGATTTTATGTTTAAATATTGATGACCAATGTTCATTTTGACGTTTTGCCCTACTCATGATTTTCTAAAATAAGATAGCATAACCTATAACTTATATTTTTCTGGCTGTCCCTACTTTAACCTGTATTATGTAGATCCGTTCTACTCCAAATTATACCCACCTATCTTAAGACTTGGATCCCCTAGGAGAACACATTGTTGAACAGTCCTCGCATTAACAGCATCTGGTTCAGGCTCTGGCGTACTTGCGTTCATAGAAGGCGTACTCCAATTTATCGAAAAATTATCAAGATAACCAATAATTACCTTCCCCCATATCTCACCAAGAACATCCGTACCATTTATTCCGTATTCCCAGAAAAATCGTGGAGCAATATAACTCCAAGCGTCAGCCCCGTCTGCCATGTTATCCTCCCGGATACATCCAACTCCAGTCGAACCTATAGTCGCAATAGCGCCTCCGCCGATTTTTCTTGTAAGATGCCAACTCCAGCACTCAAAGATATACTTATAATACCGTCCATACGCCCTTATATACCAATAATCTTCAGGATGTAACACATTTAATGGATTTACGTCAAACATACTATTGCCACATCCAGGCGCTATACAAACTGGTAACATCTTACCATTAGTCAAAAAAGGCATATGATATATTGAAAACGTACCAATATATTCACTCTCATTAAATGGATGAGTAACCCAAAAAGGGGCGTTTCCATGTCCAGCTAAATATATAAATCCACATCCTTCGTTTATAGCTTTCACTATCTTCCAACCAGTTAAATCTACAGTAGATGGCCATAGTTTTATATGGTTAAAACCGTCCATATATCCTAACGCCTGCTTGGTATCAATTTCCCCCTCACAGTAGTCGTTTATATGAGGATAGGTATCACCTCCAACTACAACCATATTTTTGAACCATGGCTGACCATAGGTACTAGTCTCATAGGTGATTATTTTATTTACCACTACATTTACTTCTAATCTATTTCTGCATGCTAATCTACCAAGATAAACATCAGGATATAGATCGATATTTTTATCCTGCGCTTCTTCACCATTCCATTCACCATATATTCCATTATTATTAGAATCCCAACTAGAGAAACCTCCGTTTTCGTCATAGATATCTGCGTAGTACAAATCAGAAACAAATCTTGATTCCTGAAAAATAGAATGACTAAAGGAGTTGTAACAGTATCGTGCCGGTATTTGTCTAACTCCTCCTACCAGAAGCACATATTTTATACCCCAATTTTCTATTGCTTCTTTGATAAAATACTTTATTTTTTCCTGTTTATCACGCCCTTCCAAAAACACCTGATCATATATATCTCTCAAGATGACTAGCCTTGTTGAAATACCAACTCTATTTTTATGAACCATTAGTGGGTATAGCGATCTAGAAAAAATCTTTGGGGCTATTACAAGAAGGTCATATGTATGTTTATCATTAAATAAATCAACTCGTCCCTTTGCTTCGATTTCAGCAACCGCAGAGAATTGTGCATTAATAGTCGAACTAATAGCTAAAGTGATCAGTAGAATACAAACGCCAAAAGCTAAACTTTTCTTAGATAGTTCAATTCTCATCATATCTATTCTATTGTTTATATTTAGTTGTCATTTATATATAAAGTTTACTAATATTTAGTAGAGGACGCAAATAATTGGACGTCTTTGATCTGCCCGATCAGAATAATAGAAAAAAAATTGCTTGGCGCAATGTCCAAGAACTTATGCCCCATACTAATTAATTAGAAAAAATCGGTACAAGAGTGAAATTGGAGAAGAATAATTTTTCAGGTTTTATACGATGGGGTTTTTTGCTGGATTTCGATCAAAATCTATACACGGTATTGGTACTTTTCCAACCAATTTATACCCAAAAATAGGTTTTGGAAGTAGTCTTGGTCGATTCCAATAATTTTTATACCACGTGTTTTTTGTACATCCAATAAATGTGGCTGGAAGAAGATTCCATTTGAAATTGTTATACATTATTTTATTATAATCTGATGATTTTTGTAGTAATATTCCTACCTTATTATATGTAATTGAATTATTCTCAATTATATTTTTAATAGAATTTCTAGTTAAATAAATTCCAACTTTGTTTTTATAAAAATGATTCTCAGATACAATGTTATCTTGTTGAATAGTACCTTCATTATATGATACTATCTCCATACCAAATCCCTTGTTTTTATAAGCTTTGTTTTTATAAACTGTATTATTTTTTGCTGATGAATATAGTGAAATGCCTACATAGTTGTGTGATACGTCATTATAACTAATATTATTGTTTTTTGAGTTGTATTCAAGACATATTGCTTTCATTGTATTAGATATTGTATTATGTGTGATGGTATTGTTATCACATTCAAATAATAAAACTTCTCCATCTGTATCTGAAATCGTAAGATTTTCTATTAAACAATTAGAGCAATAGGCAAGAATAATTGAAAAATCATTACGGCTCATATAAAGATCTCTGATGGTAACATTTGTACAGTTTACCAAAATAATCAAACCGGCATTATTTGGGACTGCGAAATCATTTTTATTTGTATAATAATATAGCGGTTGACCCATTACTGTGTTGTTTTTTATGTTATGTATGTAATCCTGCATAGTTAGACTTGGTTCTTTAGAGCTTAAATAATTCCCGAGAAGAATGCCATCATTATAAAACTCATTATCTACGATGGTTAAATTGTAAGCTTTTGAATATACTTCAATTCCTATTTGATTATCTACTAATTTGCTATTTTTTATAGTAACATTTGATGAGTAAATTTTTATACCAGCTTGATTCCAAATATATTCATTTTTACATCGTGCTCCAGTCACAGTGAAATTTTCAATAGTTACACCTTCTGCAGGGATTGCTACAGCATCATGCATAGTTTTTCCTGCATCTATTACAGTGTTATTCTTGTCTTCTCCTCGTATTAACAATCTTTCTTTATCAACAACAATATTTTCATAATAGGGCTCAGATCTAGATCTAACAAATATTTTGTCTCCAACCTCTGCGTTATCAATTCCCTCTTGTATTGTTGGATAATCATCGGGAATAACGATATCTGGATCAGAAGAGAGAGATGTTGTTTCGTCTGATTCGGACGGTGAGCCAGCGATGTTTTGAGTTATACTTATCGAGAATATCAAGAACATCATCAGCATAGAAATCAAAACTTTTTTCTTAAGTGGGAAAATCATCATACAAAATTATTATTAAATTTATATTATTTAAATGTTACCTCTGTAAAGCCCTTAGGATGTTATTCACGCCGATAATCTAGACGCTCTCATGTATTCAAAGATTTTATGTTTAAATATTGATGACCAATGTTTATTTTGGTGTTTCTCTCTACTCATGATTTTCTAAAATAAGAAAATATAACCTATAATTTATATTTTTTAATCTCTTAACCTCAGTAATTCTAATGCCCAAAAAAAATAGTGTTTAGCAGAATTCACCATTTTTTCTTACTTTTTAATGCTCTATACAAGAAATACACTAATCCACCATATAAAACAACTGATCCAAATATAAGCATAACTATTGCAGATAGTGGTAGACTCATCCCTCCATCCCCCTTCCTTTAATTTTCATAAAGACAAAAGCGAGAACAAATGCAATGATAGCTAGGCTTACTCCACCTACTAGTAGCGCAAACGTTGAATATCCTTCATATCCTTCCGCGATGAAATCTTTGATTACCATTATGAATAATATAATGAGTACAGCAGGATTTACAACTTTTATAAGTATATCCCACCATCTTCCAATTTTGATCTCTGACACATCATTTGCATGTTTCCTTAGTCTATGTAGATGAAACGCATATCCAGCTACAAGACATTCAAACAGGGCGACAAGAGCGAAACCGAAATTTGCCAGAAAATAATCTGATATCGACAACCAATGAACTCCGCTTCCTGTTGTATAGATAAGGCCAGCCAAGAAACCGATGAGACATATTATACCTGTAGCTTTTTCTTTTGATATTTTCCATTTATCATTGAGCCCTACAGGCAGTGGTTCTACCATTGAGAATGCAGAGTCTATACCAAATGTTAACAAGGCGACGAAGAATATAATACCAAAAAATGCTGCGGCAAAGGGTAGTAAAGATATGGCTGTTGGATAGGCAACAAATGCAAGCTCAGGCCCAACCTTCACCACATCTTTTACTCCAACTCCAGTAGACATAGCAAGATACCCAAGCACGCTGAAAACCGTAAAACCAGCGAAGAAACTTGTACCAGCATCTACAAGACTTGTTATAACCGCGTTATTTGTAATATCTGATTTCTTCGGTAGAAAACTCGCATACGTTATCATTATACCTCCTGCGAGACTCAGTGACCATAAAACCTGTGAGTATGCAGCCAACCATATTCTAGCATTCCACAGCTTGGAAAAATCAGGTGTAAGATAATAGCTTATACCTTCCATTGCACCAGGGAGCGTCAACCCTCTAATAGTTAATATGATCAATAATATCGTTGGTAGAGGCACGGTGATTACGACAACTCTTCCTATGCTCTTCACGCCCTTACGTAGTATAAGGTATATCAGTAACCATATAGCGAGTAAACCTAGGACCACAGGAATCCTTATATCTCCTATTATTTCTGGTATAGATGTTAAACCAAGGAAACTTCCTGTGAAAAAACTCTCTGCATTTAACCCCCATCTTAAATCTAAAGAGTATATCATGTAGTTGAAACACCATGCCATAATTACAGAGTAGTAAACCACAGTGATAAACTCGATTAAAAGCGGCCACCATCCTAACCATTCCCATTTTTTACCTATTTTTGCAAATGCTTTAGGTGGGGAGCCTCTGGACCAATGACCTAGGGTGAATTCCAAAATCATTAGGGGTATACCGCAAGTAAATAATGCTATAAAATAAGGAATGAGAAATGCTCCTCCGCCATACTCATAACACATGTAAGGGAAACGCCATACGTTACCCAAGCCGACAGCAGAGCCGACAGCGGCCATGATGAACGCGAAACGTGAATGCCAATGCTCTCTTACTTCTGGGATATTTATCCACCTACCTTGAATAATATTTATAAATCTTTTATATTTAAACTTTATTATACAAATCTATCCGTTTTGATGTCGATCAACTTAAAATAAAAACAGCCAGGGCATTTACTTATCCTTTAATAAAAGTTAAAACATAGTATGTCTGTAGACAAAAAAATTCTTAGAATACAATTGGTATCTGTAGCAGAATTCACCATTTTTTCTTACTTTTTAATGCTCTATACAAGAAATACACTAATCCACCATATAACACAGTTGCACCGAATATTAACATTATGATCGCAGATATTGGTAGACTCGTTCCTCCACCTCCCTTCCTTTAATTTTCATAAAGACAAAGGACAATAAAAATATAGCTATAACTGGTGCGACACCGCCGCTCTTACTACAGATATTATGGAAAAACGCCAGACATTACCTAATCCTACTGCTGAGTCGACAGCAGCCATGATGAAAGCGAAACGCGAATGCCAATGCTCTCTAACTTCTTCTGGAATATATCGTCACATCCCTATTTTTTTATCCTGAATTACATGGTTCATACGGGTTAAAAGCTGGATCACCATACAAACAATACTCCTGATAACAAGTATATTTACTATCATAGTATGGATCCTTCACAGCCTTATTTCCCAGCAGGCCAAGAGGGCCAAGAGGTGGAGACCAATGCATCGTCCAGTTAGCATCCTCTGGCATATACCTATTCTTAGCATTCCTCAAAGCCAAACCCGCGGTAGCATCCTTCTCCTTAAACTCTTCCATCATGTCCTCAAACAGTTTCTCTCCAAAATGTGTTTCTGGATAAATCCCATTTCTCGCATCAAGCACTGCTTTTATATAACCAGGAATACCTCCCAATATAGTTGAATCAGGTCTATAAGGCTCGAGATACCCACCAGGAACATTAGTAGGCGTAGGTGAAACAATAAGCGCATTCATACCAGCATGCAGATAAGCCTGACTTATACACGTTTCAGGATAACGGCCCTCTATTGTACCAACGAGGCAGCTTTCAAAAAACATGAAAGATGGACCGAAATCCATAATTTCCACGCCTCTGGGATGATAAAATCCAAGACTATTTAACGACGCACCTGGTCCACCCATTTTAGTAACGCGAGCAATAACTTGTAATAAAAGTGGAAGTATTGGACCATAACCAAGCCCTAGGCCAGTTACAGCAACATCTCCTATACCATATCCATAGGGTGCACCGTGTCCATTTATTATTATAAAGTTGCTGTTTTCCTGATATTCTCCTCCTTTAGCACGATCTTCACCGATTAAGAGTTTCAGTTGAAGTTTCGATAACAACAAAAGATTCAACAAATTAGCACGC
>Ga0209636_10000885_pt1 | contig 29736 bp, 30 predicted proteins | sample DeeMarSWOR152_54_FD_187464 | JGI IMG/M metagenome (GOLD analysis project Ga0209636, IMG submission 187464) | Marine sediment microbial communities from White Oak River estuary, North Carolina - WOR-1-52-54 (SPAdes) (version 2) | ecosystem: Environmental > Aquatic > Marine > Intertidal zone >...
CGGCAGAATAACCAGTCACCTAAGCGGTTTACTCTACCGAACCTCCAACCTCATGGAACGCGAAATCAAAGTCATCTACGTTTTCGACGGTAAGCCTCCCGCCCTCAAAGAGACTGAAATTAAGCGCCGAAAACGGGTGAAAGAAGAAGCTCTGGTAAAGTATGAGCAAGCCCTGCAGAAAGGCGACTTGGAGGAAGCGCGCGTTTACGCGCAGGCAACTTCCCGCCTGAAAGACTACATGGAAGACGACGCCAAAAGGCTTCTGACGCTCATGGGCATCCCGTGGGTGCAAGCCCCCTCGGAAGGCGAAGCCCAAGCCGCTTACATCACAAAACGCGGCGACTCCGACTATTGCGCCAGCCAAGACTACGATTCGCTTCTGTTCGGAGCGCCTCAGCTTGCAAGAAACATCGCCATAACGGGACGAAGGAAAATTCCGAGAAAAAACGTTTACATTCAAGTGGAACCTGAAATCGTGAGTCTGGATAAAGCCTTAAAGGAGTTAGACATAACCCACGAACAGCTCGTGGACATAGGCATCCTCATTGGAACAGACTTTAACCCAGACGGCGTGAAGGGCATAGGACCAAAAACCGCGCTCAAACTCATAAAACAACACGGAACTCTAGAAGACGTGCTACCGACCTTAAAGGAAGCTGAATTCCCCGTGGAACCCCAAAAAATTCGCGAAGTCTTTCTAGAACCAAAAGTCACAGACAACTACCAGATTCAATGGATGGAACCCAACGTGGAAGAAGCCGTGGAGTTTCTGTGCGAGCAAAGGGACTTCAGCGAAGAACGCGTAAGAAAAGCACTGAAAAAAGTAACTGAAGGCATGAAGAAAATCAAAAGCAAAACAACGCTGGAAGCGTGGTTCACGAAACCGAGTTAGAACCTGTGCCCATATTTCCCGGTCAAAGGCACGAAGGCCACTCCGCCCAAATTCTCCTGAAAAAGCTTATCGTCCTTCTTTCTCACGCGCATTAAAGTCTGATAAAAACGAACGCCGCCAACAGGAATAACCAAAACCCCGCCGGTTTTAAGCTGATCCGTCAAAGGCTCAGGCACACAAGGAGCCGCTGCCGTAACCAAAACCCGATCGTAAGGAGCCTCCTCGGCGTATCCAAGCGACCCGTCCCCGCAGACAACCGTAATGCGGTCACCGTAACCCGCCCTCTCAATATTGTTTTTCGCAAAAGCAGCCAATTCAGAGATGACCTCTACCGTGTAAACATGCCCCCATTTTTTCTTCGGCGCGTCTGTGGGAGCCACAATCTCAGCTACTGTGGAGGCATGCCACCCAGAGCCCGCCCCAACCTCTAGAACTTTGTGCCCCGCTTCCAACTCGAGGGCTTCATCCATGATGGAAACCATGTTTCGCCCGGCTGACCGCGTGGATCAACCGAGAGGCGCAGAAATGGTCTGCCCATACCCTATGGAAAGCGGGGTGTCCACAGCCGCATACGCTCGTACTTGCTCAGGAACAAACTGATCCCTGCAGACTCGACGCAACGCCCTGATAACCTGAGGCGACTTAAGTATGCCTTCCGCGGTCAACCGCTTAACTAAGCCTTTCCACTTTTGCCCAGACTTATTCAGCTCTACCATCGTGCGGTCCCTTCACTCCAGATTGGAACAAAAGAGATGTTAGCATAACTGAGTAAAAAGCCTGTTCTTTCAGCTCGATGAAATTTATTGAAAGTTTGTTTGGAATCTTGCTTTCTGCACTCCCGCTGCTCGTCTATCTTTGGCAGTCATCTCAAACAGTCTCTTCAGCAGTTCAATGTCCTCTTTAGTCTGCTTCACTTCTCTCCGAGCCATCATCCTCTTCTGCGTCTTAATGGCTGACTCTAAATAAAGCTCCACAGGATCCCATCCTAAGCTCTTCGCCCAAATAGTGAAGGACGGAATGTCCTCAGCTATGAATCCATGCATTTGCGATGCTATGCCTATTTTCTTTCCAGCATAAATCTTCGTGCCTATCGAAGTTTTCGCGTAGTCGCCGATGAAACATCCCATCTTCATTTGACCTGAATCCACAGTTTTTCCATCCAATGACACCCTTATGGTTCCGTAGGTGTTCTTGATGTCTGAGGTTGTGGTGTCCGCCGCTATGTTCACCCATTCTCCGATATAGGCGTGCCCCACGAATCCCGTGTGATACTTGTTTGCGTATCCATGAATGATTGTTTCCTCCACTTCTCCGCCAATGCGGCACACATCACCGATGTTGCAGCCTTCCCGTATGAGCCCACTAACAATCCTTGTGTTGTCCCCTATATAGGTTGGACCGGTAATCCTTGAACCCCCATGCACTTCTGTTCCTTCACCTATGTAGATCGGACCGTCCCGAGCGTCAAGCGTAACGTTAGCTTCAACAAACGAGTCCTTACCCACATACACGTTTTCTTCCTCGCCGTATATGGCGGCTCTTTCGTCTATTGTTCCTTCGCTTTTCTTTTTTCCTAGTGCCTTAAAGTCTTCTTTGATTAACTCTGTGTTTTCGTTGATTAGGTCCCAAGGATAACTGCACAAAGGCGAATTTTGTGTTTCCAATTTTTTGCATTCTTTCATCAAGTTTTTCGCCGAAACGTGAGTGAGAGGTTTACACAAGACCTCACCATATTTCCTAGCGGTTTTTTCCTTCAAATGAGCTAGTACTGTTCTGTGGTGGCACGAAATCAGAGTGTTTTTGGAGAGCTTTTCCTCAACTAACCGCCTTATTTCTCCGTTTGCCATAAGCATTCCATTGACTAAGAGCACATCGTCATCAATTGCATTCACATCATTTACAGGCGGTGAGTTTCTCCTAAGCGTAGGCACAAGATAATCCCGCGTAAACAGGAATATTTCGGATTCGGGATACATGCTCTGAATGCGTTCTTTAAAGGTTCGCATTCCGCATCTGCACTCAAATACAGGTCTGGTGTAAGTCAACGGCAAGAAATTTTCATAAGCTTGATCTTCAAACAGGGCTACGAGCATTCTTGTTTCCTCCTTTTGGTTAAACTTCCAATTTTTTGCATAAACTTTCCACGTGTCGGTAGTATTGTTTCCTCGCTAATTTTGATGCTGCCGCCTCGTCAACTATTACCACCGTGTCTGGGTGCATCTGTAAAACTGAGGCAGTCACCTGAGAGGTTATTGGGCCCTCTATGAACCGGGCTACAACATCCGCCTTTCCTTCTCCGCTGGCTAACAAAAGAATTTTTCTAGCCTCCAAAATGGTGCCGCAGCCCATGCTCACCGCATAGCAAGGAACATCCTTTTCATCCTCGAAGAAGCGGGCATTATCTTTGATGGTTTTCGCTTCTAGGACTACGAGTCTAGTTCGGGATGCAAGTGATGAACCAGGCTCATTGAAGGCTATGTGACCGTCCCTTCCGATTCCGAGGAGCTGAAGGTCGATTCCGCCTGCTTTCTTAATTTTTGCTTCGTACTCCTTACACCAATCTTCAATGTCGTTGGCTAAGCCGTTGGGCACGTGGACGTTTTTGGGGTTTATGTTGATGTGGTTAAAGAGGTTGTGGAACATGAAATAATGGTAGCTTTGAGGATGATCTGGGGCTAATCCAACATACTCATCAAGGTTGTAGGTCGCCACGTTTGAAAAGTCCAAGTCTCCCTCTTTGTGCATGCGGATCAGCTCTTTGTATGTACCGATTGGAGTGCCGCCGGTTGCTAAACCCAAAACCGAGTTAGGCTTGGCTCTAACCTGCTTTGCTATTATCTTCGCCGCGTCCTTGCTCATTTCATCGTAGTCCTTAGCGATTATTACCCTCAAATCCAAACCACATTTCCATTAAACAGTTATATTTCCTAAAAGGAGGCGTTTTCTATAAGCTTTTTTACGGAAAAGCTTTTAAAATTCAAATTTTTTTCATAAGGGTTTAATATAGGCTTTTTAAGGTACGAGCAAACCGTTATAAAAAAGTTTAGAATGGTCTGCCGCAAAAACAATTTTGGCTTGGTTTGTATTTGTTGGAGTGTTTGCCTCCTTCTAAAATGCGATCGCACGCACACCCCTATAAAAATATTTATAAAGGAACCCCGCAGTCTTGAAACCCATGAAACGTAAGCTTCTGCTCAGCGGCGAAGGCAACAGCGTAAAGGACATAGCCATATTCGACGATCCTAGGCGGCTTAAGGCTGTTTTAAACAAAATGAGCTGGGAAATTCTGAAACTTATCGGCGACGGCGAAATGTACCCCATGGAAATCGCTAAGAAACTAGGGGCTCACGAGCAGAAGGTTTACTATCACATAAGAGAACTCGCAAAAGCCGGCGTCTTAGAGATTGCCCGCGAGGAAAGCAGGAAAGGCGCCACCGCAAAATACTATCGAATCTCCTATCCTTCGTTCGGAGTTGAACTTCCCTACGGAGGCAGAAAAATAAGGGCGATCTCCACCCCCATTGGTGATGAAAAAATGAGGCGGTTCCTTTATCCCTTCATCAAAGACGGAGTTTTCGACGGAAAAATTGTTGTGGGCAGTCCTGATCCTCACGGGCCCTTCAAATCTAGGGCGCGAGACGGACATTACGCCTCTTACCTAACGCTGTTTTTCGGTCAGCTTGTCGAACTGCCCGAGGATTTTGCCATAAAGCTTGATGTTGACGTAAAGGCTGAGAAGGAAGAAGGAAACAATCTGATCGTTATAGGGGGACCTGGAACCAACCTGATCACACAGGAGGTCAACGATTTTCTTCCCATAAAGTTTAACATGGTGCCCTCTAAGCACGGTTACGTCCTCGGCGGCTTAGTTTCAGAGAAAACCGGAGCCGTCCACACCAGCGACAGCATAGGCATCATAGCCAAAATCACCAACCCTTGGAACCAAAAAAAGCAGATAATGATCCTCGCCGGAAACAAGGCGGTTGGAACCAAAGCCTGCGTACTAGCCCTCGCAAAATTCTGGAAAAAAGCCCTAAAAAACTTCAACGGACAGGAAAAATTTGCCGCATTAATTCAGGGATTCGACCTAGACGGAGACGGCAAAGTGGACTCCGTGGAAGTTCTTGAATGAAAATAAGCGAAGTCATAGAAGCCCACGGACATCCAAACATACTGGCAACGCATAAGACAACCTTGGAGATCACAAAGGAAACCGCGCTGACGAAACGCGGAGACTGCATAATCGCTGTGAGCGCCACGAAAGCAGCCACTGATCTCTCCACCGAGTTTAAGGATGCTGCCAAGCGAGAAAACGCCGAAATAACCATAACGATCGAGGCAGCCGAAGAAAAGGAGACCGTTAAGGCGAAGGGAAGCCCCCAGTTGTCCTTCGAGCACACCACAGACATGGTGATAAGAAAAAGCAGTTACGTTTGCGGTCGAACCATAGCGATAAGAGCTGATAAAGCTGCAGTCGATCTTTCGAGAAAACTGACCGGAAAGCTACAGGATCCAAGTCAAAGGATAAAAATAACGCTTACAGTGGAAACCTACTGAATTTCTGCGTCAACCGCCACCTGCCAAGTGAACGGAGCTACTTCACGCACGGTTCTTGCAGATAGAATCTTCTTAACTTCGCGGGGAGTTTCCCTTATGGCTTCGATCAACTGGCTTTGCGCTGTTTTCAAGGGTTTCGGCGCTCTTGAAAATTCATAGTAATGTATGATTCCGCCTTCAGGTTTAAGGGCTTCGCAGGCTACATCCACGTATTCGATTGCCTTTTCAGGAAGGTTCATTATGACGCGGTCCGCGATTCCAGTCAGCCTTTCCTTTATGATTTGCCTAGCGTCGCCTAGAATAGGCGTAACTTTCGCTTGAACGCGGTTCACAACGATGTTTCTTCTTAGGTAGGATACGGCGTCCGGGTTTACGTCAGTGGCATAAACCTGTACGTTTCTAACTTTTTTGGCGGTTAGGATGGAGAAGGGTCCGATTCCAGCGAACATGTCTATGATGGTTTCGCCTTCTTTGACTTGAGATGCTACGCGGTTATGTTCATTGGAAAGCCTAGGTGAGAAGTAAACCTTCGCGAGGTCCAGATGGTAGGTGCAACCGTGTTCCCTATAGACGGTCTCGGTTTTTTCCTCTCCCGCCAAAACCTCGAATTCCCGCGTGCGGTAAACGCCTTCCACCACCCCCGACTTCGCCAAAACCGTGTGCACTTGCTTATGGGTTTCCAGCACTACCTCACCTAAAGCCTCTTTGTAACTCTCAAGCTCAGGAGGAACCTCAACAATGGCTATTTCGCCGACAAAGTCCATGGAGCGCGGGAGGCTCGCTATGATGTGGGGAGGCAGTTTATCCTCAAGCGCCTCAATAAGTGTAGCGATGTGTTTTTTGTGGACTGGAAATGTGTAAACTGAAATTTTGCCTTTCGGAAGGGCGCTTCTGATTTCTTCGGTTTGTGTAGTTGTGGGCTCTTTAACTAAAGGTATGTATAAATTTTCTCCTACATGCTGAACCTTCAGCTCACAGTTGAGAACAGCGAGTTTTTTTGCGAGGCGTAGGGCTTTTTCACCGAGGGCTTTTGAAACTTTTAAACATGGAGCCTTAATTGTATTCATTGGAGGTTTACGCGGCATGCTTGTTTTCAGCCTTCACTGAACTTAATCAGTTTTAATCCTTCTTTTCCGTAGGCGATAATGCTGTTAAATACTGTTTGTAGGCTGGATGTGGTTTTCGGGTCGTGAGCTTCGGGGTTGAACAGAATCAGAGCGGTGACTCTTGGGATTGTTAACATTTCGATGACTTGCCGTAAGAAGTCGTAAGTTTTTTCGAAGCCGATGGATAACAACAAGTCGGATAGGCTGTCGAAAACTATGTTTATTTTCGCTTGGGGATCAGTCTTTAAAACCTCGTCGAAGGTTTGAAGCATTAAAGCAGTATTTTTCGCAGGTAGAAGCACCTCATTTTCAGAAGCCCCGGGTTCTGGAACCGAAACCTTAGGAGTCAAATAGAAAAACCTGACAGCTTTCTCCTCAGCCAGAGTTGAGTTAATACTGCTTTTTATGCGGGTGAACACCAGAGCCAACTCGTTGTTTGCAAGGCTTTCATGCACAAAGTCAGCGACCGACACCTCATAGTCGGTTGCAGCGTCAAACTCGTATAGGATTTTTGTACCTCTCAGCTGACTGTGACGCTCTAATCCTAAGGACTGCGAAAACTTGTTTTGGATTCCGATGGGCATGGTTACGCCAGGTTTAGGAGTAACAGCCACGGATTCAAGGAATCTAGAAAGAACCGTAGGCTCTTTAAATGCGTATATAATGGAGGCTATGGGTAAAACGACCGAAATTGTGCTAAACTCACTTAAATCTAATCCAGAAAATCTGCTAGTCCGGAACAAAAGTTGAAACACCGCATAAAAGAGAGAGGAAACGGCTAGAATCCTCATCGAATTTCTGGCCTTCTTGTCTTTTGTCTTTTTGGACGAAAACCAAAACGTCGAAACAGGATAGAGAACAAAGACAATTAAAGCGAGTGTGAGGAAAAAGAAAACCCAGTTTTCATATCTAACTCCGTAGCTGGCGCCTCCTGAAAAAGCAAACTTAAGCTGGACGGGCGTCGCCGGCACTATCCAAGCTAAAATCCCCATCGCAACCATCATCGAATTATAGATAACCGTGGACAAATGCGGTTTCTTCAACTGCAAAGATACAGAGTCTTTTGAAGACTCTGCCTTTGGATAATATTTTAGGATTGTAGCTGCGTTTCCAAATATCAAGGCCATTAAAGCCAAACCGGATACAACAATACTTAATTCAAGTTTTACTGCTTCCGCGGAGTGCACGAACAAAAATGGAAGCTCAAAAAAGGACAATACCATAACGCATACAAAGCAGACGACAAAATGTCGCCGAACTGCTTCAAAATAGGATGTTTTCTGACGATAGAAAACGAATGCTGCGAGAACCATAAACACGATTGAAATAATGGGTAGAACGGCTTCAGGCGCAGGAAATGCCATGGCTACAGCAACCTACGAAACGTATTGAACAGCGCTCGGTTAAGACGTCATCCAAATCAACCACCGTTCCCGTTCCCTTCATCAATAGGACAGTGCGGTGATATCTGGTTTTAACTTTTACGCGTGAGAATTTCTAAGGTAGGTGGCGGGCCCGCCGGGAATTGAACCCGGGACCTTCCCGAACCAGCGATGATCACGCCGTTTTACGGGTGTCTACGCCTTCAGAGCGGCTTAAGAGCCCGCCGCTTTAGGCGCAAACGCATATGTGCGTCTGCTGCTCTGCCTTGCTGAGCTACGGGCCCGACTGGCGGCGGTGCTCACCTAAGGTGCGGGTATAGGTACGTTAATATTTTTCGTTATTGAGATTAGTGCAGATTAAGATTGGAGGGTTTGTCTTGGGCGAGCTTGTTTTTGTGGGTTTGGGGTTGCATGATGAAAAGGGCCTTTCGGTTCGTGGAGTTGAAGAGGCTAGAGAAGCGGATGTTGTTTTCGCCGAGTTTTACACGAGTTTGATGCCTGAACTGTCGGTTGAAAAACTTGAGAGGCTGGTTGCCAAAAGGATTTCAGTCGTTTCGAGGCAAGCCTTAGAGGAACAAGAGGGCAAACTAATTCTGCAAAAAGCCCAGCAGAGAAAAGTAGTTTTTCTGGTTCCCGGCGATCCGTTGATTGCCACAACTCATGTGGATTTGCGAATTCGCGCTGAAAAACAGGGAATAAAAACCCGCGTCGTACACGGCCCCTCAATTATTTCCGCGGTCATCGGCTTATCTGGTTTGCAAAATTACAAGTATGGAAGAAGCGTAACCGTTCCCTTCCCTGAGGGCAAATCAATCCATGAAACTCCGTATCTGACAATAGTGGAAAACAGGAAAAGGGGCCTTCACACATTGTGTTTCTTAGACATCCGGGTGGAGGAAAAAAGGTTCATGACAATAAAAGAAGGCTTACAGCTGCTTTCAGAAATGGAAAAACGTAAGCGTCTAAGGGCAGTTACTCCAGAAAGCCTTGTTGTGGGCATCGCCCAAGCGGGGTCGAGTAACCCAACCGTGAAAGCAGGACCCGCGAAAAAGGTGTTAACTTACGATTTTGGGGGTCCTCCACATTCCTTGATTTTCCCAGGTAAACTTCATTTTATGGAAGCTGAGGCGCTTATAGCTCTTGCAGGGGCACCTGAAGATATAAGAGAGTTGGTTAAATGACGTTAGAAGAGTTGGTGGCGAAGTACGTGGAGAACAGCGAAAGGGTTTTCAGCACAATTAAGGTTAATCAAGGCTCCATGGCACTCAGCGAAGAAAAGATTAGAGAGATAATTCAAAGTGCTAAGCGTTATTTGGAGGACGCCAAATACTACCGGGAGAGGAGGAAACTTGAAACAAGCTTGGCGTCAGTTGCCTACTGCGAGGGATTACTGGATGCTTTACGTTTTTTGGGGGCTGTAGAATTTTCGTGGTGAGCAAAAAGAAGAGGAGAATTGTTTTAGCCTCAGGCACTTTTGATTTACTACACCTAGAGCACGTGAAGTACCTTGAAACTGCGAAGAAAGCAGGCGGAGAAAATGCAAAGCTGATCGTTATCGTAACTAGAGACAGCACCGCAGAAAAAAGAAGAGGAAAAAAACCCGTTATACCTGAAGATCATCGAAGGGCACTTGTTGAAGCATTAAACGTAGTCGACGAGGCGCTTTTAGGCTATGAAGAGGCGGACATAGGTAAGGTTATTGAAAAGATAAAACCTGATGTAATAGCCATAGGACACGATCAAAGGGACATAGAACGCGCTGTGCAGAAGGCAATAGCGGAAAAGGGACTCAGTGTCCAGATCGCTAAGATCGGAAAGTTCGGAAAGGATGAACTGAACAGTTCCTCAAAAATAAAACGCAAAATCATTGAGACTTGGAGATGAGAACCTCAACCTTAACTTTATTTCCATCCTTCAAATTGAGCTTTTGACGCAGAAACGTGGGTGCGATGATCTCCACAACAGAAGAGTTGTAGTGACTTCTCATGGCGGAAACCAGCGCCCCCTCAACCTTATTGTTCAAAACAACACGGTAACACTTTGCAGGACCGAAGGTCCTCGCCTCATCTTTGAAGCTCTCAATTTCTATGGCTGGATATGTTTCTAATTCTGATCTTGTTTTAAGGTCGTAGTCGGTTTTGAGCTTAAGGTTAAGCGTTCCAGGATAGGGGTCGAAACCCAGTTTCTCGACGAACTGCCTCCGGTAACCTTCAAGCATAACGTAGTAGGCGCCCTCGCCGATGCCGGTGAAGACCTCGCCCTCTAAAACAATGGAAGGCGGAAAGGCTTTCTCAACGACGGAGCGCAAACCGGAGTAGACCTTTTTCAGCTCAGTCTTCCCGAGCTCCGTGATTTTAATTAACGAGCCTTCTGCGCTTGTGGTTCTTTTTATGAGCCTCGCGTGTTCCAGCTCGATGAGTTGGCGGGAGGCAGTCTGCTGAGAGCAACCGATTTTTTCAGCTAAAAATTGGGTGGACACCTTTATGGTTCTGTTGTAGGCTCCCATCTCCGCGAGTTCATAGAGAGTGAACCACAGAATCGGCTTCACGGCTTGACCCTCAAAGTCAATTAGAGAAACAGGCTAAAATGTTTTCTTTTAAATCAGTACATCGCCTTGGGTTGTTGTCTCGTAAATGTTTATTTTAGAGTTCTGGGTGTTGTTTAGTTAGGAAAACTGTTATGAAACGTAAGGTTGTCGTTCTCTCCATATTTCTTGTTTTATTCACCCTAAGCGTTGCGGGTCCTAAAGGAAATCATGTGCTCAGTTTTGATTCGAAGGGCAGAATCATAACTTCAGATGTACAAGACGTGTTGGAGACCGTCGTCAGCGAAATCAATGAAACCCGATTCACGTGGTTCGATTCAATTCTAGTGAACACCATTGGATCACGACCATACAACTCATCAAATAATACACAGGCAATGCAATTTATAGCTGAACAAATGAACGCCACTGAACGAGTATTTGCCACCTACCAATGGTTCACATACGCAGACACGCAGATCGCCAACGTAATAGGCACTCTGCCAGCAGCCAACCCTCACAACCAAAGCAAAATAATCGTGTCTGCCCACTTCGACACCGTTGCTATCTCGCCTGGAGCAGACGACAACGGCGCCGGAACCTCTCTTCTCCTAGAGGTCGCAAATGTCCTCTCCCAATTCAACTTCAATTGTACAATAGAGTTTGTAGCCTTCAACGCCGAAGAAGTGGGACTGATTGGAAGTTATTACTACGCTCAACAAGCATCTCAGGCTGGAGAAGACATCCTCTTCGTGATCAACATCGACATGTGCATATGGGACAACCCCGATGCTCCTCCAAACGAGAGACTCTGGATTATCTATGATGGCACCGTTCCCTACGAGGATGGCGAAAGTTTCGCAGACTTGGCCCTCGAAGTAAGTCGCGTCTACACGACGGCTCCAATCCAGAAGATATCAAACACCAACAGCATGTATGGTCTTCCGCAAAATTGGCGTAGAAGCGACCACGCCCGTTTCTGGGATGTGGGCATCCCTGCGCTGTGGGTTTTCGAGTTTAATGGCTTTCAGAACCCGTACCTTCACACACCAGCTGATTCCATGGATGTTGAAAGCTACAACTTCACATTAGGCGCACAAGCCGCCCAAGTGGTCGCTGCAGCTGTCGCAAAGATGGCTACTCCCCTTCCTCCCCTGTACATCAGCAATCCCCTCCAGCAACCAGAAGTAGTGACTTCAGATCAAAACGTAACCGTAACTGCAAACGTCATCTCCGTAGAAGCGGAGGTGAGCAACGTAATTCTCTCACACAGCGCAGACGGAGGCACGAATTGGACGAACACAACGATGGTCAATACAACAGGGACCACCTATCAAGGCGAAATACCCGCATTTGCAGAAGGAACCCGAGTGTCATACAAAATTATTGCATATGATGACGCCGACAATTCAGCCGTAAACGATAACACGGGACAATACTATGTTTACGTGGTTGTGCCGCCTAATCACGACGTAGCCGTAATCAACTTCACATTACCCGCCACCGAAGCTTATCCAACTTGGGAGAACCCCATGGACATTAAAGCCACCGTTAAAAACGTAGGCACCTTCACTGAGTCCTTCAACGTCACCGTCTACTGCAACAACACCACCCTCCAAACTCAAACCGTCACAAGCCTAACGCCAAACACCCAAAAAACCTTGGCCTTCACCTGGGACATACCAGACATACCCAAAACTTGGCCATACCCCGCCTACACTTTCAAGGCATACGCAAATCTCACCGGCGACAACAACCCAAACGACAACGAACTCACAGCGGGCATCGTAACGGTGAAGTGGCCAGGCGACATAGACGGCGACGGCGAAGTAAAATTACCAGATTTAGTCATAATTGCTAAAAGCTGGTACAAGACAGTAGGCGAGGCTGATTACGACTACCGCGCAGACTTCGACATGGACGGCGAAGTAAAATTGCCCGACCTAGTTAAGCTGGCGAAAAACTGGTACAAAGGACCCCTAGACTAGAAGCTTGCGTTAAATTAAAATAATTGAACGAACTGTCTGTTCTACGAATTTCACTACAATTGAAGGAAAAGTTTAGATAAAAAATGGAGGAGAAAAAAATGAGCAAGAAAAGCGAAAAACCTCACTTGAACCTAGTAGTCATCGGACACGTAGACCACGGAAAATCTACAACCGTAGGCCACCTCTTCTACCTAACAGGCAACATCGACGAACGGCAGCTAGCAACATACGAAGAAGAAGCAAAAAAACTAGGCAAACAAACCTTCAAGTTCGCTTGGGTCCTCGACAAGCTGAAAGAGGAACGCGAACGAGGCTTAACCATCGACCTATCATTCTGGAAGTTTGAATCACCAAAATATTTCTTCACCATCATCGATGCGCCAGGACACCGAGACTTCGTGAAAAACATGGTCACAGGAGCCAGCCAAGCTGACGGAGCAATTCTCTTCGTATCCGCCAAACGTGGAGAGTTTGAAGCCGGCGTTGGTCCAGGAGGACAAACCACGGAACACGCTTTCCTAGCCTTCACGCTGGGAGTAAACCAGATGGTCGTCGCCGTGAACAAAATGGATGATCCCTCCGTCAACTGGAAACAAGAAAGATACGAAGAAATCAAAAATGAAGTTTCTCGAATTCTTAAGTCCGTCGGATACAAGGTTGAAAAAATCCCGTTCGTTCCCACTTCTGGATGGACCGGAGACAACCTCACTAAGCGCAGCGACAAAATGCCTTGGTACAAGGGACCCGTCCTCTTTGAAGCTCTCGACAGCTTTGAAGTGCCACCTAAACCAATCAAAAAACCGCTCCGCCTTCCAGTACAGGATGTCTACACCATCACAGGCGTTGGAACCGTCCCTGTAGGACGGGTGGAAACTGGCGTGCTGAAAGTAGGCGACACGATTGTTTTCATGCCATCCAACGTTTCAGGGGAGGTCAAGTCCATCGAAACCCATCATGAGAGAATTGAAAAAGCGGAACCCGGCGACAACATAGGGTTCAACGTTCGAGGCATTACGAGGACAGATATCCAAAGGGGAGACGTATGCGGACTTCCTAAAAACCCGCCGACTGTTGCTAAGGAATTCATTGGGCAAATAATCGTCATCTACCATCCGACAGCCATCCCAGCAGGGTACACTCCCGTGTTGCACGCTCACACAGCTCAAGTTGCGTGCAAATTCGCGGAACTCTTGAAGAAGCTTGACCCAAGAACCGGAGAGGTTGTTCAAGAGAAACCTGACTTTCTGAAGACCGGGGACGGCGCAATCGTCAGATTCGAACCGCTTCACCCAGTAGCCATAGAAAGCTACACTGACTTTCCTGAAATGGGGCGCTTTGCAATACGTGACATGGGAAGAACCGTAGCTGCAGGGGTAGTCCGAGAAATTACACAGAAGCCTTAGGTTGCAAGTGTTAACCTAAAAACCACATCCTCTTTCTCTCTTTTGTTTTTTCAAACATAAAATCGAGTTTGTACTTGATTATTAAAAAAAGAATGGATTGTAATTACTGCAGCTTGTACACTGACTTTATACCTGCATCTGCTTTCCCTGCGCATCGAATAATTTTTGTTCGTTTCTGAGATCAACTGGTTCGTTCAAGAGTTACCTCTATGGTTGAAACGTTTCGTTGATCTTCCTTTTCGCCGACGGTTTCGGTTCCGATTTCTATCTTCTTGATTTTCAAATCGTCTTTCATGAAACGACGCCGTGATATCTCTGCTACGTCAACTGCCCGTGAAATTGCTCGACCTCGGGCTTTCAAGACAAGTTCTTTGCTTCCCTGTTGCAGTTGGAAGAGGACAGCCATGACGTAACTCATGGAAGGCTTGTTTCCTATGAACACGGTGTTTTTTTCCGCCGGCTTAGAGGATTTTTCAGGTGCGCTTTCCTCTGTTTTCTTTGGCAATGCCTGTTTCACCTCCGACCGCAGATAATTAATTTACTTCCGTGATGTTCCTTTTAAGCTTTAGCTAAGATAGTTCTATATGACACAGGCTTTCTCTACTGGCTTTCAGCGCATAGGTATTCTTTCTCTTGCAGTTCCAGGGGGCATCCTCCGCCGCAAACCGTTAATTCCGGGCATCCTGTACATTTTTCAGGTGCATACTCTCTTTTTCTTATGCTTACGCAAAGCGGGTGGTTCCAGATTTTTTCCCAACTGTCTGTGAGGATGTTGCCGACGCTTTTGAAGTAACTTTGGCAGGGGTAGACTTCGCCGCTTGGTCCCACGCACATGTTGATTCTTGCAGCGGAGCAGGATTTCACGCCCAATCCTAGGTTGACGGGGTTAAGTTGGCAGTACTGCGTAGGCGTGTACCAAAGAAACTTCATGCCCAGTTGGCGAGCTTTAACCTGAATCTGGGGCAAAAGTTCCTTTAAGTCGTCGATTTTTATGGCGAATTCGCTGGCTATTTTCGGGGCGCTTCCCGAGTAGATGAGACTGTTGCATCCGAAGGCTTGCACTCCCAGTTTGTGCAGGAACTCAACGGTTTTTAGGAAGCCCTTGGCGTTGTATTTGTTAAGCGTTGTGTTTGTCGTTATGTAAATGGGCGTAGGAACCACGGTTTTAATTCCGTCCACTGTTTCTTTCCAGCTTCCCTTAACCCTTGTGATTCGGTCATGCACTTTAGAATCGTGAGACTCCAGCGTGATCTGCACAAAATCTAATCCGACGTCCACAAGCTTTTGCACGTAGTTCTTATCCTTAAGCCTGCGTCCGTTGGTGATAAGTCCTGTGACAACGCCCTTTTCCTGCGCGTACCTCAGCAGTTCTGGCAAATCTTCACGTAGGGTCGGCTCTCCGCCCGTGAAAGTTAAGAGGAAGATGCCGATGTTCTTCAATCTGTCGATGACTTTTTTCCATTGGTCAGTGGTCAGCTCTGGCGTTTCGTGGGGTCCACCCGTGTAGCAGTGAACGCAGTCGTTTTGACACCTGAACGTTAAGGCTAGGTCCATTCTTATGGGCGCCGAAAGCTCTTCAGTGAAGGGTTCCACCCGTTCCACATCGAGAAACGAGATGGGGCAGACTTCTTCTGTCTGAGCCAGTGTGCTTACGGTGTAGATTAGGTGTTCATGGTCCTTTCGGGCGGCTTCTTTGTCAACCCGGTAAATTTTTTTGATTTTTTTGACGGCTTCCTCGGTTGGCATGCCCTGCATAAAGAAGAACGCGTGGGTTGTGGCTGTTTCGTTTAGGTAAAGCACGGTGTTGGCGTTTATGACCAGCAAGCCCTTTCCATCGTGTTCAACCCGCAGTTGAAGGGCTAAACCCGCAAACTTTTCTTTCCCGCGGTACGTGTAAAGCCCAGCTGGAACCTTCGGGGCTCTGCTGACGATGTTTTTCACCTTCTTGAGAAAACTCATGCTTTAACCTACACCTCCTGATGCGCAGGCACATGCACATGAAACACAAGCACAAACACAGGCACATGAAACGCAGGCGCAAGCGCAGCTGGACCTTTCGCGCACTGGGGCTCTGGACGTACGCGCTGACGGAGGCGGTGCGGGAAGTATTGAGTTTGCGAATTTTTCTAGGCTGGCGACTATGTTATTGGAGGTTTTTTCGACGGCTGTGGCGATGTTGTTGGCGAAGTCTTCGCCTGGGAGTTTCGGGGGCGGTCCAGGCTTGGTTGTTGTTGGTTTGGGTTTGTAGGTTGGTCGCGGGTGATAGTGCGTGTAAGCGTACCAGAACCACCACCAGGTGACGTCGGGTTCAACGGTTTTGTCGCGGAACACGCTTCCCGTTCTATCCTTGAAGTTTCCATCCAAGATCAGCCACAGGAGGTTTTCGTCGTAAGCTTTGGCTGCAAGTTCCGTGGTGCCGGCTTGCTCCACTTGGGTCCACGCTTTCGCGACGATTTTCCGATAATATTCAACCGTATCTCTTCGGCAGTACCCCCGCAGCTTTTCCTCCACCGCATCACGGAGAAACATGACAGTTCGGGCGAGCTTTTCTTCGTCCAAGGTTCCGTCCTTTCTGATCGCCTCTAGAAAATCTATTTCATAGTAGCGGAGAGGCGTTTCGCGGGTTCCAGTTTTATCCTTGAATTCTTCCATGATTTCGAGCTTCAAAACGGGGTCTGCTTCTGTGACCCAAACTGCCCTCTTCATGAGGAGGCTGTACAGAATTTCGGTTACTATTTTGGTGGGCGGCAAGTCCAAAATCTGGGAGGCTTCCACGGCGGTTAAGCCCCGCCTTATCCCCAAGGTCTCCATGCTGACCACAGGCTTCTCGTACTTCCGTTTTCTGCCCACGTAAACGATGACGACGATAAAACCGATGAAAAAGGCGATGAACAGGAGAACAAGCCCGTATTTGCCGAGGAAGGCGGCTAAACCCTTCGGTTGCGTCTCATAATGGTCAACATACTCTTTGGGAAACGAAACACCGAACTCTTGATCTTGCTGCTGACTCGGTGACAGGTTCTGTCTTTCCCAATATACCACGAGTTTGTTGTCTTCCGCTGGGTCGTTGAAGGCGTTATCCCAATCAGGAGTAACTCGGATGTTTCCTGTGGTTACGCCTTCCGGCAACACAACGACGACCTTAAGCTCGTAAACGGTTTCGCTCCAATAGACCGGTATGAACTGCATGCCCACGTTTCCCGGGTTGTCTGTGTCCTCCCAAATCATGTGTCCCACGTTTGTTGTTAGGTTGAAGCGGATGCTTTCTCCAGTGGTGATAGGCGTGGCGAGGGAGACATTAACCGCGTAGTAACTTCCCTCAACTATTTTATTTGTCTGTAACTGGTTGCCATTTTCGTCCCAAACCTCTCCAAGTTCAAAGTCCCAAGTAGGTTGTCCAACCTTCACAAAGTTGATTGTGCCGCCGTCGGAGGCTATTTCTATATCGTAAAACAGGTCGATGGTTCCGTCTTTATTTATCCATATTTCCGCCCATTCGTGGTCTAGATGGAATTGTATGTCAGCGGCTTGGGCTGGTTGCACGTTCAAGGCAAAAAAGGCGGTGAACAGGACTGCTGTTACGAGTAGGAGCGTGAGCCGCAGCGAAGCCCTTCTGTTTACCATTTTGGTTCCTCGGTCACCTCGAAGGTGTTTCCGCAGTAGGGGCAAGTGATGGACGGCACGCCCTCTGAGATTTTTATTTTTGTCACGTCCAGAACAGCTGAGCAGTTGGGGCACTTTAAAGGCTGCACCTTGACTTGTCCCGGCACTTCGAGCCTCTGGGTGATTTGGACGGATGTTTGCCTTCGTGCGAAGTAGATTATGGCGAGGGCTGTGAGGATGAGGATTCCTCCTGTGACCAGCCTCGTGGGCGCGCCTCTTGAAGCCCAAGCGAAAATTACGCCGAAAAACAGCAGAACTGCGGCTGCCATATAGCCAACAACGGCTTTTGCATCCAAGACAATTGTAACCTCCAACGTTTCAATTAGAAGGGGCTGTCTTGTGCCAATTAACTTTTCTGGAACTCTTAGCCAATTTCTTTAAGGAGCAAACGCATATTTTTATGAGTGGTAACTGAGCAATTTGGAGAAAGGTGAGGTTCGTGTCTGGTTCTGAAACGCTTGTGCCCTATTTGCGTGGGGAAACCGAGAAGGCGGGGAAGCCTACGGTTATTGTGGACAGTCGGGAGGCGAGTGCGGCGCCTAAGATTGTTAAGGGTTTGAAGGAGCGGGGTGCTGAGGTTCGAGTGCAGGCGCTTCCGAAGGGCGATTATGTTATTTCGGATGTTTGCGCCTTCGAGCGGAAGACGGTTCAAGATTTTGTTTACACGCTTACTCGCCGTTTTCTTTTCGAGCAGCTTTTCGGGTTGAAGGAACTTTACGCTAAGCCCTTCATTCTTTTGGAGGGGTACTTGCCGATTGTTTATAAGTTCAGTCGGATTCAGCCTGCTTCAGTTTGGGGCGCCATGTTCGCCCTAGCTAAAGAGGGAGTTTTCATGGTGCACACTAACAGCTACAAGGAAACCGTGGATTTTCTGTACACGGCGGCTAGACAGGAACAGTTCGTGGAGCAGCGGAAACCCGTGGTTCACCCTGTGAAGAAGTTGGCGAGCTTGGCTGACGCTCAGGTGTTCCTCGTTTCCAGTCTTCCCAATGTCGGACGGGAGAAGGCCATGGCTCTGTTAAAGACTTATAAAACGCCATTGAATGCTTTTATTAATGTGGACAGCTGGTCGAAGGATGTGCATGGGCTTGGACCGAAAATCTCGGGAAAAACGCGAGAGGTTTTGCAGACGCCTTTCAAGGAGCAGTGAAAGCGGTTGAACATAACGGTTAAGGTCTCTCCCTCTAGGAAGATTGTGGTTCACGGCGTTGACATTCGGTCGCCTGAAAACATCACTTGGTGCGCCGTCACAGGCGGAATTACCCACCTTTTCTGGATAGACGGTTACCTGCTCTGCTTGGAAATTTACCCCAAGTCTTTTGAACATGAAATGGCGAAGGGGGCGTTGCCGATAAGCCACGTTTGCTATGCACCATTTCCGAAGTACACACCGGTCATAGAGGTAAAGAAGGGCACGGAAATCCCAGTAGTAGATGCTTCAGACATGGGGATATTTCCGAAACTGCTTAAAGCGATCTTGAAACCGAAGGGTAAAGCGCGAAAAAAGGTGCACTGATGCCGAAAAAGACCCTATAGTTTTATTTGCGGTCAAATATGATACAAATATATTCTTTAGAGTTCTCATTATCTCAAATATTTCAAATGAGAACAGGTTAAGACACAAAAAAATAAAAGTGAATTGTGCGCACCCTAAACGTAAAATGGGTCGCGGTGTTATTGAATGGATGAGCAGTCGCGTTATCACCGTTTACTTAAGGATCCTGCCCGCCGAAGAATAATTGAAATCTTAGGCGAACAAGAGAAAATAGGCTTCAAAGAACTAAAACAAACACTTCAGCTAGGCGTCGGCACCGTCTACTACCACCTCGACATGCTGTCAGACTACCTAACGCAAGATAAGCAGCGAAAGTACAAACTAAACGACCGCGGACGCCTACTCTATAGATCACTAAAGGAGGGAAGCCTGCCGCCAGCACTACAAATCGGCGAAGCCTTCAGCCACCGCTTGACCAAATGGCTTTTTCTGTCCCCGCTCTTCGCAAAAACTGCAAGTCCCTTAAAGCTGCTGCCTCTTTCCTTAGCTGTCTTGATTATGGGTGCAGTTGGCTCCGCCTTCGTTGCAACAAGACCTATGCTGTTTTTCTATGCGCCGTTCACTAGTTTCAGCTTCGAGAACACGGCTCTGCTGTATGTTTTCAACTGGATTGGACTATTTCTGTTTTCCGACCTCGTAATCTACCTGTTCTATAGACGAGCTGGTGGAGACCTGCAGTTATTTGTTTGCCTCGGCATTACATCCCTGCCTGTGGCTTTATTTCCATACATCTACCTGTTCCTGTCTTACGAGGTTGCGCGCTACTTTCTTCTCGCCTTACAAATCTGGAGCTTAATGCTGCTGTCTTCAGCTTACTCCTTCAGCAAAGGGCTGCGGCTTGACAAATCAGTAATAATAAGTCTTCTGGTGCTTTACTTAAACACCATGATTCTGCTCTTCACCGGTCAATTACTGTAAAGTTCGAGGTTTCTAAATTTATCCTTGGCTTTCTGAATAAATGTACCAAACTAATTCAATAACATAAGAAAACACCAAGAAATATTAAACCATGACCAAAGTTCTTGATTTCCTATTTTGGCGAAAGTATTAATTTATTCAAGAATACTTAACTACCGTGAGTACTATGAGTTTTTCAGCTTTACGAGATATCTTTATTGGAAGCATCGGTGCTGACTACTGTGTGAAAGCTCTCCTATGGTTGAAGTCGCCCAATAATATAAAGAAATATTTACTCGGTATTCACAAGATTACTTTTCCAGAAGGAGACACGATTAAAAGTAAAATATGGTATGCTTATCCGCGTATTGAGGGTGCGCCAAATGTAACTCCTATTAAAAGTAGAGATTTATCTGATTCAAATTTCATGAACAAACAAGCAAATAAGCTTTCATTTGATATTTCAAGATTCATAGAGTTCTACACTAGTCACATAGAAGTAGATGACGACATTAAACCTATAATGCTTCATTACGCCACCATTTATCTTTTCGACTTTTTTTCGAGAACTTGGCTAAAATATTCTCAGAATTGGGGGCATGGAATGAGATTTACGATAAGTTCGAATGACTTCTCGGTAAGAATAAAAAAATCTGGCATTTTTCCAAGGGCTATTGATGCTTTCTATTTCTCAGGCCAATCCAGTCTTTTCTCACTCGACGATGACTATGGAATTGGCTATCAACTAAATATTAAAGGAGAAACTGTTTCCGAGAGAATCGGTAAGATGAAATACTCTGAATGCCCAGAGGTCACGCTCACTCATTTAATAGATGTATACGAGAAACTCGGCAAAATTGTTGGATCGGTTTCAGAATCAAATCCAACTCTAGTAGGCTATGCCATTCTATTTATTCTAAGTTCAATATCGCGATATAGAGCCGAAGACTGGTTCAAAATTCGTGAAGATAGAAACTTGAAAAACAAATTTGATCTATTGCAGTATGATTTTCTTTATAAATGGACGCATGGTATCTTAATGCAAACCATACTTAAGAGAGGGCTTAAGAAGGAATTATCGATCTCCGAGTAAGGTGCCTTAACGTATCCATTCTCCGTTACTTTAGCGGGTGGGATAAGTGAAATAGGTTAAGCGCCTGAGGAAGGTAGAATATTAGAAGTCTAACTATATAGTTCGAGGTTTCTAGAACCCTTCTCTGGTGATATTCGAGGTTTATCGAAACGATTCGTTTAAAAGAAGCCGTTTCCTAGTTTATTTCGGTGAAAAAAGCTTGAAAACGAGAAAAACTCTGCTCCGAACGACCATCCTAGCGCTTCTCGCTGTTTCCCTAGCGCTTCCATTAGGAACAATATCCGCATCCGCTAAAGAAGAACAAGTTCAGGCAACTTGGAGCACAGAAGGAAACTGGACCTACATCCAAAACGACATTATAACTATAGTGTTTCCAGCTGGCGGCGAAAAACCGATGTTTCTGTGGTGGTACACGGACGACCCAGACAACATAAACGTAGTCAAATACAAAGGATTAATCGAATACGCAACGTTTGAACAACCATACTTCCTGTGGCGTTGGCAAGTCGAACCATTGATGATCAGAGAGCGCATACGAGCTGCATACTATGACCCGGGAAGACATAGGTTGCAAGAAATGCTGCAGATTTTGTGGAAAATCGGAAATGCAACAGGGCTGCATTCGCCTTATTTGCCCTTTGGCGCCTGCAGATGGGAGCTAAGCAACCCCGTGAACGTCACGAAAGGCGACGTGAAATACCTCAGCTTCAACTTTACCCTTGTGGATGTTCCAGATGGTATGCCAAACTTACAGTTTGCTGAAAACAACATCATTCTCAGATGCAGGTTTTACTATACGCCTGCAACGGAAGACGTCCATGGGCTTTACAGCTATTCGGTTGAGGCTGGCGAGCTTAAAATGGACCTCGTGGTGAAACATTGGGAGTGGAACATGGACAAGCTTGAGCCGTTTCTACAACTGCTAAGGGATGCAGGATTCGACATTCCCGAGCGTGAACCACGCTTGGCATTGTGGATCAACCTAGCCTCCATTAACTTGACGAAACTCGCAGTCGCAGAACAGGAAGCAACAACCCTCGGGGATACATCGTATGTAGAGGGAAGCTCCAAAGCCCAAAACATGTACGTTGAAGGGCAACAGGTAACCGTAATGCATAATGAAACAGCCGCTGGAACAGACGAGCATCCGTTGCGGAACCGCTTGAGAGAACGCTTCAAGTTCCGCTTCGAAAGAGGCAACGCTACGCTTGCAGGCTTCTTCAAGTATGTGCCCCAAGCAGTAGTCACGGATGGCGTTACCTACAACACGACAGACGTCACAGCCTCTTACATCTCAGCTGGCGCCCACATGCGGGTGTTCCTCGGCTACCCATACTTCGGCAACAACACCCTAGAGCACGACCCGTCAATAGGACTAGAAGTCATTCCCGCGTTGATAACCGGTCCAGTCCTCATAACCCTGCTGGTAGCAACCGCTGTAATCGCCGCAGCCATCGTTGTAATCCGCTGGAGAAAAAGAGTAGTAAACATCGTCGGCGTACATTAAACGCCCTTTTCTTTTTTCTATTTGTAATCTTACAAAAATCAACAATCACTGAATGTGCACACGCACCTGCTAAACCTTTTTATATGAGGGCTACTGTGGAGTAGGGTTGTCACAGGGTTCATGTCTGAATTAAGGAAGCTTTTGAAGGCTTTTTGAAACTGCATGCAAAAATCCTTGTGACAGGAGAAATGAAAAATATGCAAATAGAAAACTTTAAGGATTTGCCTTTAAGTCCAGAAGTTATTAAAGGCATCGAAGAGCTTGGGTTTAACGATCTTTTTCCAATTCAGGCCCAAGCGATAATTCCGTTACTTGAAGGTAAAGATGTTATCGGGCAGGCACAGACCGGAACGGGCAAGACCGCGGCCTTCGGGATTCCGATGGTTGAACGCCTAAACCCGAAAGTCAACAGGGTTCAAGGCTTAGTCTTAGTGCCGACACGTGAACTCGCCATACAGGTTGCAGAGCACATAAGCCAACTCGGTAAATACGCGGCATTCAAGGTCTTACCGATTTACGGCGGGGAACCTATCCGAAAACAGATATATGCGTTGGAAAGGGGTGTCCATATTGTTGTGGGCACGCCAGGTCGCACAATAGACCATCTGAAACGAGGAACGCTGAATCTGGCGTCAGTGAAGATTGTTGTCCTCGACGAGGCTGACAGAATGCTTGACATGGGATTCATAGATGACATAGAGTACATACTTTCAAGGGTGCCGGCAAACAGGCAGACAAGCCTTTTCTCAGCAACAATAGACCAGTCAGTGATGGACGTGTGCAACAGATACATGAAGGAGCCTGAGGAAATACTCGTGAGCAAAGACGAAATAGCCCTCACGCAGATGACCCAGTATTACTTGGTTGTAAACCCTAGAAACAAATTTGAAATTCTATGCAACGTTTTAGACGAAAACCACATAGGACGGGCCATAATATTCTGCAGAACGCGCAGAGGAGCAAGCAGGCTGGCGGACGGTTTAAGGGCGCACGGATATAACGCAAAACCGTTTCATGCTGGATTCACTCAATCGCAAAGAGAATTCGTTGTTAACTCCTTCAGAAAAGGAAAAGTGAAGTTGCTTGTTGCAACGGATGTTGCTGCAAGAGGCTTAGACATTCAGGGAATAACCCACATAATAAATTACGATGTCCCATTGGAAGCGCTGGTTTACTTCCACAGAATCGGGCGAACCGCCAGAATGGGAGGCGAGGGAACAGCCATAACACTTGTGGGCTACGGCGAACTAACACAATTCAACAACATAAAAGCCCTAACCAACACCGCAATAGAAGAACTAGAACAGACTAACCCATACGTTGCACTATAACACGCGCCCTAGCCTAGATCCACACTCGGATTCAAACTCGGAAAAAATCTCGGATATAACCCATGTCTATGTTCCAGAAAAAAGAGAAACCATCGCCATGTAAAATCCATTACACAAACATGCACACGCGTGCATTTATTAGGAAAAGTCAATAATGAATAAGAAGTGATCAAATGCAAACTAAGATTCTAGCCCCCGAACGCGCCAAGCGAGGATGGGCTTTTCGAGGGAGACCTCGCGGTAGATTTCACTCGCACGCCGACATCAGACTTCTCGAATACCTTGCCCTGATTTCCGTTACGCATGGAATTGATTCAGAAGAGTTTTTCGGCAAGTTAGTGGAAGCTTGGGAGAATCAAGAATCCAAAGTTGAAAAAATAACGATTACTTGTCGAACGCGCACACGCAAGAATTCCATTTTCCTCATAACTACAGATAACAAGGTAGTTGCACAATTTCCTATACCCAAATATCTTCTCGAAGAAACTGATCCGCTTAATGATTTCGGATACGTTTTGGAACATGCAAGGCGCCCAGCAAAAACCTGCAAAAGTGTACACACTTGCTTGAGAATTGAGGATTTGAAAGCAGGAATGAACAATGTCGATCTGAAGGTGCGGGTGCTTGAAATCCCAGGATCAAGAATGGTCTACACCAGATTCGGCACAACGGCCTTTGTATCAAATGCACTCATAACAGACGAAACCGGTTCGATGAGAATGAGTTTGTGGAATCAGCAGATTAACATAATTTCAAAGGGCGATTTGGTCCATGTCAAGAATGGCAAAGTAGCCAGTTTCCGCGGTGAACTGCAGCTTAGAATAGCTAGAAATGGAAGCGTTAACGTCATAGTATGAATAACTACAAAATACGCGCGCATTTTCCACATATACGTGCTAGAACGGCTCATTTGACCGTGATTCGCTGGGTTTCGAGTGGTCACATATGCGCGTGTGCGCGCGCAATGGATATGGCGCCCTGGCCGGGATTTGAACCCGGGTCGGGCGGGCGACAGCCGCCTATACTAGACCGGGCTATACTACCAGGGCACTGACTTCCAAATAGAGAAGAAGAGCACTAATTAAATTTTATCTAAGCGCCGTTTTGCTTGGTTGTTTTAGGTGGTGTATTTTTCTCCTGATGTGAAGATGCGTTCCAGCGCCGCGTTGAGGTTGATTATTCCTTCCTTTGTTTTGGCTGAAACCGGCGTCAGAAGAAAGCTCATTCCCAAGCGGTAGATCGCGTGCATCATGTCGCGGCTCAGCAACCGTCTCGTTCCGCTCAGTTTCTCTTCAATAGCGGTTTCCAGCTTCTCCGGCTTCGCGGACCAGTCTATTATGCGGTTTACGTCCTCCTCCGGAAGCAGATCAGTCTTTGAGAGCACATGCACCTGAGAAATGAAAAACCGATTGTAGACAGCGGCTGAAAGAAACATGTTTGAAACGTAATTCAGCGGATTCGACGAAAAAACCGAATCCACAAGATAAACAACCGCCTTCTGCCCATGCGTCAGCTCCCCCGCAATGTAAGGACCACTAGCTCGAAAGGCGAAAAGCTCCATCTGTCCAGACGTGTCCACAAGCGCTATGTCCGAGTTGAAGCTCTCCAGCTCTTCGCCGATCTCAGCCGACTCCTCCGCAATGAGGTCCGCTGCCATAACTAAAGCGCCGTTCGGTCCAAGCCCATGCCTCTTCATAATGTCCTCGACGCTGACGTAATCGCGAACATCCACATCCGGCGTATAAGGCAAACCTAAAACCCCGGGATCCAAATTAACAGTTGCCACATCCTGCTTCTCCATCTTTAACCACTCAGCTAAAGCCGCCGTAAGCAGGGACTTACCCGAACCCGCCGTCCCAACTATAAAGACAACAAACATCTCAACACCTCACATCGCAAAACATGCAAAGAGAGCAAAAAGGTTTTTCGATCAAGAAGCCGTCTTAAGCGGTTTAACCTTTCCGCCTTTCGCCTCGATAAGCGCCGAAATCTGCACAACCGCCCTAGCTAAGCGATTTCTGCCTACCTCAGCGTCCTCAGCGCTGGTGGAAAGGTGAAGCTCAATTCGAGAAATGTTCTCTGCGCCCTTAGGATGAGACTTAACGTAAACATACGGATTATCCCGCATAACCCGGTCGATGAGCGGTGCAACCTCCGACTCCAAAACCCCCAACACGTCGAGGCTGGCTTCAAAATAGGTTAGTTCGCCTGCCGCCTGTTTGAAAAGAGGAGCAATTGAACCGTCAAAAATAGCCTTCATTTCAGCCGGAACCCCCGGAAGCGCTATGAGCGTTGTTCTCCCATGGTCTATTAGTACGCCGGGCGCCGTTCCAACCGGATTAAGCAGGGGCTTAGACCCCTCAGGGAGCTTCGCCATTTTAACTCTGTGAGGCGTTAGCTCCGCTGTTTCCAAGCGTTTTTCCTCAACGTACCGGCGATACCGCTTCTCCACCATGCTTAAAGCCTCCTTGTTAACCGCCAACTTGCAGTCTAAAGCCTCAGCGACGCCCTCCAAAGTCTTGTCGTCGAAGGTTGGTCCAAGCCCGCCCACGGTGACTATGAACCGGTTTTTCCTTTCCAAAGCCGCCTTTATGGACATCGCGATTTCTTCAACGTCATCCTCAACGGTTGTTATGCGGTGCACCTTCAACCCGAGAGTTGTAGCCCTCTTAGCGAGCCAGTGGGCATTCGTGTTAACCGTCTTTCCTATCAACAGTTCGTTTCCGACGCATATGATTTCTATCAACTCAGCCATTTTCCAACCCTCTCCTATAGTGAAAGGTTAATCATCCTGCTAAGTTTTGTGGTTCAGGCTTTTAGGCTTGAAGTTTAAAAAAGTCTGTCAACTGGGTGAACTGTTGAAACACTATGTTTTTGCGTCTACTTCTTCTTGGAGAGCCACCACTTGAGGTAGTCTCGGCGCTCCTTCCTGTGCTGATCCTCTTCAGATTCAGCCGTTGGTCTTCGCCTCTCACGCGCCTCCATAATTTCTTGATGCGTGAGGGAAAGCCCGCAGCTCTTGCACACGTAGTGTTTCGTAGAGATTATATAGTGCATTTCTCCGCCGCATTCGGGGCAGTAATTCATGTTAAACCGCCTTTTCCCAGCGTCTTCTGCTAGACGTGAGTAAAACGCATGAGAAATACCTTTTGGTTCCTGATGTGACGGAAACGTCTGTTAAAAACATAAGATTGGGAGGATTTGGGGCAACCAGTTATTCTGTGGTCACTGAAAGAGCCTTAATTGTCGCGAGCAGTATTTTTGTTATGTCCTTGTAATCTCGGTATCCCGTGTTCAGCACCACGTCGTAGTTGCTGGCGTCAAGCCAATCCTTGTCGTAAAGCCTCTCCACGAAGCTTCTCCGTTCGCTGTCACTGTGGCGAATTGCCCTTTCAGACTCCTCTAAGGCTATGTCCCTTCTTTCCGCTATGTGCCTGGCTCTCGCTTCCTTCGGCGACACTAAGAGAACCTTGAAAGCGTCAGGCGCGTTGAGCAGCATGAACGCGGAGCGCCCCTCAACCATTGTGGTTCCGTGGTTTCGGTCGAGGAACTCCTTAAGTTTACTTTCGATGAGTAAGTCTATGTCGACTTCTCCTGATCTTACTCGGCGTTCGAACTCGGCGAACGAGTCTCTGAAGTTGGTTACGAGTGCTTTAACTACGTCGCTTGAACTGATGCACTTCAACCCAAGCTTCTCGGCAAGCATCTGCCCGACTTCGGTGCAACCAGCTCCAAGTTGTCCGCAAACAGCTATTAGCAAAGGACCACACTCACACGTGACAATGCAATTTGCTAGGCAATCGTTTATAAGAATTATCGTACGCCGCCGATGTCCCGGTCTTAAAGCTTCAAAGAATTGAGGGCTAAACCCTGTTTGGTTCAATAATTACCTTCAGGGATTCGCCTGCCTCTGCTACAAGCCTGAAACCTTTGGCTATCTCCCGGAGGCTTAGTTTGTGGGTTATCATGTCTGTAACGTTTATCTTTTTTTGGGCTAAATTTTTCAGGGCTTCCTCCAAGTCCTTTGGAGCCGCCCCATAGGAGGTTTTTATGGTTATTTCGTTCCTCCAGAACCGGGTTATGGGCATTGGAATTTTTACTGTGGGGTCTGGAACGGCGAAAAACAAGATTGTTCCTCCTCTGTCTACGCATTCTAGCGCAGTTAAGGCTGCTTGGGTTGCGCCTGTGCACAGTATTACCTGATCTGCTGGTTTTCCTTCGTTTATTTCCTTCAGTTTTTGCGGGAGGTTCCCTTTTGCGTCTATTGTGTGGTGGGCTCCAAATTTTTCAGCTAGTTTTAGGCGGTGTGGATTTATGTCAGCTGCAACTATCTTCTGAACTCCCCTGAGTTTCGCTAGCTGTATGTGTAGTATCCCTGATACTCCGCTTCCAATTATCAGCAGAGTGTCGTCTTCTCGGATGGCTGCAAGCCTTTGACCTCTCACCACGCATCCTAGGGGTTCAATGAAGGTTCCCTCTTCGTAGGACACGTTTGACGGCAGCTTGTATACACCGTATTCCACATTGATTTTCGGCACCCGTATGTATTGAGAGAACCCTCCCGGATAGTAGTTTGTTGTGTGTAGGGTTTCACAGGCTGTGTGTTGCCCCCTTAGGCAGTATCGACATTTGTTGCAGGGCACGTGATGTGAGACGAAGACGCGGTCTCCAATCTTATATTTTGTTACTTTTTCTCCAGTTTGCTCTATAATGCCGGTGGCTTCATGCCCCAAAACTCTTGGAGCCTTTGGAAGTCGGTACCACTCCATTACGTCGGTTCCGCATATCCCGCTTGCCATGACCTTCACTAGTATCTCGTCTGGCGCAATTTCTGGTTTGGGCACTTCTTGAATTCTTATGTCCTTGTTGTTGTGGTAGACCGCTACAAGCATGAGTTCACCTAAAAATTTGGGAGGATGTTAAGCCTTTCCCTTCTTTACTTGTTCGAATAGGTTTTGGGCTTCCTTCGGCGTGTAGTTTTTGTGAATTATGGCTCTTATGGCCCGTATCATGGCTACTGGATGTTCTGATTGCCATATGTTTCTTCCGAGGTTTACGCCTATGGCTCCCTTCCGTAGTCCGTCGTGGACGAATTCGAATACTTCTAGCTCAGTGTCTACTTTGGGTCCTCCTGCAATTACTACAGGCACTGGGCATCCTTCAACGACCTTTTCGAATCCTTCCTCGCAGTAGTAGGTTTTCACCACTCTGGCGCCCAATTCAGCGGCTATTCTGCAGCATAAGGCTAGGAACCGGGATGTCCTCTTTTCAAGTTCTCTTCCCACGGCTGTTACCGCCATCACAGGTATTCCGTAGTCTTCGCATTCGTCTACGAGCCTTGCAAAGTTCATCAGGGTCTGGTGTTCGTACTTACTTCCTACGTATACGGACATGGATACGGCGCTGGCGTTAAGCCTGATGATTTCGTTAATTGATGTTATCTGTCCTTCGTTGGATAGGTCTTCTCCCACGACGCTTGTGCCCCCTGACACTCGTAGAATTATGGGTTTCGCGATGGCTGGGTCCACGCAGTTCCTCAGCACTCCCCGAGTTAGCATGATGGCGTCTGCGTAGCGAATCAGCGGTTTTATGGTTTCCCCGGGTTTCTCCAGTTTACGGGTTGGTCCTTGGAAGTATCCGTGGTCTATCGGCAGGAACAGGGCTCTCCCGTCCCTCTGTATCAGCCGGTCTAACCTGTTTCTCATTCCCCACTCCATTCTATTTCCCCTCCACACCTTTTGGTCTTAGAATTAAATAGCCTTTTTCTATAAGCCAGTGGTGGAACTGCCAAGTGGTGTATCTACAGTTTGCCCTGCATGTCTGCCTAACCCGCTCATA
>Ga0209636_10000886_pt1 | contig 29719 bp, 27 predicted proteins | sample DeeMarSWOR152_54_FD_187464 | JGI IMG/M metagenome (GOLD analysis project Ga0209636, IMG submission 187464) | Marine sediment microbial communities from White Oak River estuary, North Carolina - WOR-1-52-54 (SPAdes) (version 2) | ecosystem: Environmental > Aquatic > Marine > Intertidal zone >...
GCGATAGGCTCTCAAATCGAAGAAACTGCCGTACCAAAACGATTCATAGCCATAAGAGTCTTAGAAAAAGATGAAGATTTCTACGGATATCTCAGAGATAAGAGAATACTCGAAAAAATCAGAGGCGATTTGACAGAGCATCCCAAGGTCGCAGAGGACATATCGATAACTCGATACGGTACGGCTTCGTTCATCGCAGAAAAGGTTACTCAAATCGTTCCTCTGGAAGCAGAAAGAGAGGAGATATATGAAAGGGTTGATGATCTTCTTTTGCATAGGATCTGGGGTCCTTTTACAACCGGCCTATTCCTTCTCGCCATCTTTGGGATACTTCTGTACCTTGGCAATTTGATACAAGATTTTCTCATGGGATTGACGGAAAGCCTGTTATTTTCCTTCGGCATGACGGAACATTCTATCATTGCCATGATACTGATTCAAGGGTTGACCGGAGTTGCCGCAGGCGTTTCCATCGCGTTGCCCTACGTGTTCCTATTCTATTTGCTGATGGGATTACTGGAAGATATCGGACTTCTTTCAAGATTCGTCGTGAATGCAGAAAGGGTTCTGAAGAAGTTAGGTCTTCCTGGAAAAGCATTCATTCCCTTAGCATTGGGCTTGGGCTGTACCGTGCCAGCAGTCAGAGCTACTAGAGTCCTGACGTCTGAGAAAGCACAATTCCGTACCGCCTCACTGTTTGCTTTCGTACCCTGCTCGAGCAGGATTGCCATCATAATGGGGATAGTCGGATTCTATGGAGGCATAAGGCGCTCTCTTTATGTTCTCGCCACTTCACTCGTTGCAGGTTTGATCTGGGCGTTCATGATTAGAAAAGTCGTTCGTGTAAAGAGCGAACCGTTCCTCTTAGAGCTGCCACCCTATAGAAAGCCCTTGGTCAAAAACATCTTTGCCAAGAGCTGGATTAGAATGAAGGATTTCGTATACATCGTTATCCCCCTGTTGGCACTTGGAGGGATAGCCTATGGAATTTTCGATGCACTAGAACTTACTGAAGTTCTAGTGAAACCCTTTTCACCAATCACGGCATGGTTAGGATTACCCGAAGTAACCGCCATCCCTTTGATATTCGGGTTTCTACAGAAAGACCTAACCGGAGCAATGCTCTTGTCAGTTCTAGGCGACAAGATATCTCCAGTTTTGACCCCGCTCCAGATTTATACCTTTGGCGTCGCTGCCACAATTGGAATCCCATGCATCATTGCTTTGGGAATGTTCGTCGAAGAATTCGGACTTAAAAAGGCGATACTCTTGATAGGTACATCGATAGGCTACGGTATTCTGTTCGCTGGCCTAGTTTGGAGGATAATCTCGATTTTCTGAATAAATCATGACTAAATCGCTAAGCATCAGTTTGCGTGATTTGTAAGTCACTTCTCAGCGCCGATCACTATGAACCCACCCGTTCCATATCCTCCATAGATTGTTGCACATTTTCTCAAACTGCGCGCGCACATTGAGTGCCAAAGCTTTTTTGTTTCAAATCTCCATTTCGTTATGTGAAGAAGATGCTAATCGACAATTTCTTCTCATGTTGGCGGGAGTTTGAACAATTGTTCTGTTCCTTCAGTTTCATGCTTGAGTTGATAAGTAGGTGAAAGGGAGAGAAAGCTATATGGAAATGGCAGTAAGGGCGATCAATCTAACGAAATATTATGAGGAGCTCCTGGCCGTCGACCACGTGAATTTCGAGGTGAAGACAGAGGAGGTCTTCGGTTTTCTCGGTCCTAATGGTGCCGGAAAGACGACGACTGTTCGGATGCTGACGGGCATATCCAAGCCCACAGAAGGAACAGCAGAAATCATGGGTTATGACATCCAGAAACAATCCGTTCAGGCCAAAGAATTGATGGGCATAGTTCCTGACATATCCAACGTTTACACAGATCTGTCTGCTTGGAATAACCTGATCTTTACAGGGAGGCTCTACGACATACCCAAAGTTGAGAGAGAAGAAAGAGCCAAGGAGCTCTTGGAGTTATTCGGGCTATATGACCGAAGAGATGACATGGTGGACGGTTTCTCTAAGGGGATGAAACGACGCGTTTGCATAGCCATGGCACTCATTAATAAGTCGTCGATCCTCTTCCTCGACGAGCCGACCACCGGGCTAGACGTTCAAAGCGTCTTGACGATAAGAGATCTCATTAGAAAGCTGAATCGTGAAGGACTGACGATTTTCCTCACAACGCACAATATGGAAGAGGCAAACCAGATGTGCGATCGAGTTGCCATAATCAACAAGGGAAACATAATAGCAATCGACACTCCTGAGCGGCTTAAGAGAACTATAAAAGAGCTTCAATTGGTTGAGGTATCCTTTCAGAATGTAAAAAGAAACCTCACCAATGATTTAGAAAAATTCTCAGAGGCGACTCACGTTGTGAAGCATGGAGACAAGTACAGAATTTATACAGATGACCCTTCGACGATTCTATCAGTCGTATGGAACTATGCTGAAACGAACGGCTTGAAGGTCATTACGGTGAATACATTGGGTCCAAGCCTAGAGGATGTCTTCGTGAAGCTCACAGGCATCAAGCCAGAAGCAGGATCGAAAAAAAGTAAAGGAAAAATGAGGGGGAGATTTGGATTTTGATGGGAACTAAACGTCTCTTAAAAGAGATGCGGGTTGCTTTGGCTATTGGCGAGAAAGACATGAGGGTCTACTATCTTAAACCGCCTTCGTTGATGTTTGGAATTCTATTTCCATTTTCCATCTTTCTCTCCTTTGTGATAGGTCGGAACATGCCTATTAACCGGGCTATTCCAGTGCTTATTGCCCAGACGCTCTTTTTTGCCTCTTCATCCATAGGGCCAGTCACGATTCCTTTGGAGAGGAGAATGAAAACTTTTGATAGGTTTCTGTCTGCTCCAGTATCGCTCATGACTGTGCTCTTGGGCAAGACTATTGCAGGTTTCATCTACGGCATTGGGATTTCTGTAATTCCCATACTGGTAGGCACCGCATTCTTCCAGTCCACCATAACAGACCTTGCAGCCTTGACGGCTGGCATGATCCTCTCAGCGTTGGGTTTCGCTGCCATGGGAATAATGTTCGCTTCTCTACCGGGTCAGGGTCCGGGTCAAGTATTAATGCCTCTGAACTTCGTTCGCATCCCTCTATTATTCATAAGCGGTGTCTTCATCCCTGTCAAAGATTTGCCGACATGGGGACAGGTCCTATCAGTCTTCTCCCCGTTGACCCACACCATCGAGCTTGTGAGAGGTGGATTGGGCGGAGAGAACTTCTTCGAGATTCCCGTTAGCACAGCGGTTCTCTTTGTTTACCTAGCCGTTTTCCTCTTTGCAGGCATGTACTTCCATATAATAAATCAAAGAAGAGAATGATCAAATAGGACTGTACATGCAAGGCTCCATGGAAGAGAGGTCTGGTACAGATCCGTCTATTCTGATGCTGAGCTCAGCAAGATAATAGAGCAAGTTAGCGAGTTCGGGGCAAGCAAGAAATACATCTATCCTAACACAATCACGGCATGCTGCCAAACGGCAAATATCTGAAGAAACATCTCTAGCGCACGCCTAAAACTAAGTGGACTACACGAAAATCACCTCAACCTTTCGGTACTCGCGCAAACACTATAAATGACACGCACATTCAGAGGAATTTTATAACCTTCCTACAACCGAATAATAGAGGGATGTGTGTTTTGGCGAATACTGTCACTTTACCCACAAACATGGAAGTGCTCACGCTACTTAACCTCAAGCCAACAGTGATAATAACAACGGTAGGAAAAGATGGATCAACAAATGCCGCGCCCTTCAGCCGGTTCTCGATCGTTGACTACAACCCACCTCGAGCTCTCTTCTCAACTCGTATGAAACGTGACACTTACAAAAATATTCTAGAAACAGGAGAGTTTGTGCTCAACTATCCCAGCATTCATTTACTGAAGCAAATATGGATAACCAGCAAACATTTTCCATATGGAGTCAGCGAACTCGAAAAAGCAAACCTAACAGCATCTTCATCCGAGAAAGTGAAACCCCCAAGAATACAAGAATGTACAGCACATGTAGAGTGCAAAGTTCTTTGGACCAAGCCGATTGGATCAAGCTGCCTCGTCTTAGGAGAAATCGTTTCGATATCTGCTGACAGAAAAATGGAACAACTCGACGTAAAAAACAAACTGACCAAACTGAACCCACCGCTCTACTTCACATTCAGAGAAGATGAGGGGAGAAGAAAGTGGATGTTTGCCGAAATAGGAAAGATATACACCATAACAGAAAGAGACGAGAAAATTGAAATTACAGGCGAAACATGCAAGCATACATGAAAGACCGAAAACGGCAATTTACGCTTCTTTTTGAAAAGATTGGTAGCCCGGGGGAGATTCGAACTCCCGTCGGCGGGTCCAAAGCCCACCATTCAAGGGACCACTAGTCCTTGCTTGTCCGCTACACTCGGCGAAGCCTCTGCGTCTCTACCGGGCTAGCGGCATCTCCGGGCTACATCTGCAACTTTGTTAATTTCTCTAGTTTATATTAACTTTAATGTTCATTAGCTTATTTGCGTTGCATCCAAAGCCCACTTGTGGTTCGATAAGGGAAAAGAGATTATTGCTTCTCTGTGTATGACTCTCATGTTGTGCCGCGTCTTGGGAGTCAACCTCACACCCATCATCGTCAAAAAAATACTAGATTTAGACGCTCTTAGAAGGAAAAGTCTGGCTGTAGACGCCAACAATATGCTCTACCAGTTTCTCTCATTAATCCGAACCCGCGACGGAACACCACTCAAAGACTCAAGCGGCCGCATCACCTCCCACCTCGTCGGCCTCATGTTCCGCTCCACCCGCCTCATATACACATACGGAATCGATCTCGTGTTCGTGTTTGATGGCAAACCCCCAGAACTCAAAGACCAAGAGATTCTGAAGCGACGCGAACTCAGGGAAAAAGCCAAACTCGAGTGGGAACGAGCGGTCAAAGCGGGAGACTATGCCACCGCATGGTCTAAAGCGGTGATGACAAGCCGACTCACAGGATCTATGGTCGACGACGCCAAACAACTCCTCGAACTCTTCGGTCTACCCGTCCTTCAGGCGCCGAGCGAGGCCGAGGCACAAACAGCCCACATGACCAAAAGAGGTGATGTCTGGGCTTCAAGCAGCCGCGACTACGACTCGCTTCTATTTGGGGCTTCACGGTTGCTGAGATACCTAACAATCTCTGGAAGAGAGTTTCTGCCTAGCAAAGGAGCATCCCGCCCCTTGAGGCCTGAACTCATCGATCTGAAGAGGTTGCTTTCACACCTTAAGCTCACGCATGAACAGCTCATCGACATAGCGATCCTGATTGGGACAGACTTCAACGAAGGAATCAAGGGTATCGGTCCGAAAAGTGCGCTGAAACTACTCAGGAGGCATGGCAGAATAGAAGAGCTGCCCAGCGACATCAGGTCGAGGGTCTCTGAGCGTTATGAGAGCGTTAGAAGAATTTTCTTGAAGCCCGACGTGATCGCCGACTACGACCTTGAATACGGTGGCCTACGTGAAGAGGCACTATACCATTTTCTATGCGAAGAACGGGATTTCTCGAAGAAGCGTGTCGAGACCGTTGTTCAGAGGATGAAGAGGTTCTACGCGTCTAGGAAGCAGGCTGGCTTGGAGAGATGGATTGCGGAAGAGGATACTGGTGACTTGTAGGTAATTGCAAATGATATTTCTTATTCTCTCTGTGTGTGCACGCTCTGTTCTAAAAATTGGACTTATAAGTCTCACATTCGGAAACTAAATGCAGAAGTGTATTTTCCCTTGATCGAAGAAGAGGAGACTAAGCTTGATTATGCGCTTCGTGGAAAGGCTTGGAAAGTCTATTGGCTCCTCTTGAGAAGTAATTGTCCTATGAGCGTTCGGGAGGTGCAGAGAGCTCTGCGTTTCAGCAGTCCGAGTGTTGCACATCATCATCTGGAACAGCTACGTGAACTGGGCTTGGTGCAGAAGCAAGATGTAGGTGGCGAATATTCTCTGGTTGGCGAAGTCAAGATCGGCGTTCTCAGACACTTCATAAAGCTGGGGAGACTCTTGTTTCCAAGATACTTCTTCTACGCGATCTTCTCTACAGTCTTCTACATAGCCTATCTCTTAGTACTCATGCGTGGTTTGACACGAGAAAACCTGTTCATTCTTCTCTTCGGCGCAATAGTCACAGCCGTATTCTGGTACGAAGCCCTCCGATTTTGGCGTCTGAAACCTATCTAAGCCCTTTGTTCTAGTTTCTGGACAAGATGTACTAAAAATTGGGATAAAATAGAGCCAGTTTATACTAATAGACTGGTGTTAACCATTGCAGAGAGAAATCAGAAGAAAAACTGTGACATACGGAATGGTCGCAACATTCCTCGCAATTCTCTTGACAGCTTTATGTTTTGAGTTCGGTCTCCTGCCATATTTTCCAACAGGGCCTCTAAGGCTAGAAACGTTCTCAAGCTATGATGAACTTGAGAACTTTCTGAGTGCAAACATGGAGCAAGCAAAAAACTTCGGAGGCGTATACTCTTCTTTCTGGGGGCAAAGAGGTGAAGTAGCAACGCTCGACGCTGAGTCCGCGCCCGCCCACTCGACGACCAATATTCAAGTCGCCGGAGTAGATGAAGCTGATATTGTGAAGACCGATGGAGAATACCTATACGTGGTTTCAGGCAACAACGTCTACATAATAAGAGGTTACCCGCCTCAACAAGCCAAAGTGCTCTCAAAGATAACTCTAAACGAAACATGGAACATACAGATCTATGTGAATGAAGATAGACTGGCTATTCTGGGAGGCCACTTCACCCCAATACGCATAGCCTACATGTACTCTGGAGAGGCATTCCTCAAGATCTACGACATTTCAGACAAGATGAATCCTGTTCTAACAAGAACCTTAAAGGCAAACGGTACCCTCTCAGGCTCACGAATGATCGGAGACTACGTCTACGCAGTGGTAAATCAACTGGCAGTCGAGCCAAACTACAACAATGTCGACTTTCACGTAGCCCTTCCCAAAATCTATACAGACAACGCTGTCACAGAGATCCAAGCGACAGAAATACGATATGTCAACGTCACAGATACCTTCTACTACTTCACAACAGTCATCGCAGTCAACATCATAAACGACGCACAGGAGCCAACACATGAAACAATCTTAACCGGCTCAACCGCATGCATCTACGTTTCACAAAACAACATGTACCTGACCGTTCCAAACACAAACATATGGCTTCTAGCCGCGGAAGTAAGTCGACCACGTGACAAAACACTAATCTACCGAGTTAGACTCGACGAAGACGACATAATCTCCGAGGCCGAAGGCGCAGTTCCCGGCTACATACTCAACCAGTTCAGCATGGACGAATACAACAGCTACTTCAGAATAGCAACAACAGACTGGACCCAAGACGGATCCAGCAACAACCTGTACGTACTAAACATGAACTTGACAATCGTTGGCGAACTCTCAGGTCTAGCTCCTGGCGAACGTATATACTCAGCAAGATTCATGGGCGACAGATGCTATCTCGTGACATTCAAGCAGATAGACCCCTTCTTCGTGATAGACCTTAGCGAGCCAACTGAACCTGAAGTCTTAGGCTACTTGAAAATCCCCGGGTTCTCAGGCTATCTTCATCCCTATGATGAAGACTATGTAATAGGCATAGGCAAACAAGACAACAATTTGAAGCTCTCGCTCTTCGACGCGACAAACGTAACTGCACCAACAGAGGCAGCACCCCCGTTCATTGTATCCGGCGACTGGTCAGACTCACCAGTTCTGATGGATCATAAAGCGTTTCTGTTCGACAAAGCAAAACAGCTGCTAGCCCTTCCAGTCTCAATAAACCATTATGAGCATTACACCAAGAGTTATTGGCAAGGAGCATACGTCTTCAACATATCGTTAGAACAAGGCTTCACGTTTAGAGGCGGCATAATCCATCAAAACAACACAAGCTATGAATATGGCTATCAAGTGCAAAGAATACTCTACATAGAAGATGTGCTATACACCGTATCACAGGCAAAAGTAAAAATGAACGACATAGAAACCCTTCAGCTCCTAAACGAAGTTGAACTCTAGCGTAAGCGTGTCAAAAAAGAGCTTAGCTGACAAACTTCTCCTTTTTCACATTACTCAGAAGAGCTAAGCGCTGGTGCATCCGTATCTTACCTAATCTATAAATCTTCAGACATAACAATTACTTCTACAAAGTCAAAGGTGAGAAATTGTCGCTGACGCTGCTGATTGACTACGCACCATACATTCTGATTTTAGGAGGCATAACGGCCGCCTCGTGGTTAATAATAAAAAACAAAGCAAAACCCACCGCATACCTCGGCTTCATCATCGGAATCCTGCTACTCACAACAGCCGCAATTGCTTGGGCAGAACACAGGTTAGACGCGGGCACCCGATACCTCCTAATCGCCACAGGACTCGCGCTATTCCTAAAACCGATCAGAGACTTTCCCTGGGCAGCGCTGCTTGGACTAGTGGCAGGAGGTGCGTGCGCCGCCTACGCCATATGGTTCGTCCCAATACCTGAAACCATCTTCGGCATCCCGGCAAAATGGATTTACGTCGCAGCCTTCCTAATCCCAGCGCTGATAGTGTACCTGATCTTCAAATTTATCGAAGATCTGCTTGAACTAATCGGGATAATTCTCTCTTCCAAACCTGTATCGCTCATACTCGCTGCACTATGTATCACGCAGGGAATTCTGATCATTCTAGGCACAAGCCTCTTCACGCTACTATCTTGACAACACACAAAAAATGATATTCACCCGCCGAACTTATTTCTAATACTTACCAGTACTAAGGATAAATTAAATAGAGGAAAATTCCATCTTGCTTGCGTAATACAATCAAAACTGTAATCATAATTTTCATGGTGGTCGTGTGAGTGACCGACGTCTGCTTCATCTTTGAGGTCCATCAGCCCTTCAGACTGAACCGCAACTTCCACCAGGACCTGCTCGCACACCAGTCCGTGACAAAAGAGGACCTTTTCAACCTCTATTTTGACAATGGGCTGAATCGCTACATTTTTGAAAGAGCCGCCGAAAAGTGCTACTTCCCCTCAAACCGCATCATCTTGGAGCAGATCGACCGATACAAGAAAGAAACGAAGAAATTCAAGGTGGCATACGGCATTTCCGGAGTTTTCCTGGAGCAGTGTAAACTCTGGAACCCCGACCTTCTAGACTCTTTCAAGGAGCTCGCCAAGTCTGGATGCGTCGAGTTTCTTGACCAGCCGTATTATCACTCCCTCGCCAGCCTCTACGGAATAGATAGATCAGAGTTCATCGAACAGATCAAGATGCATCGCAAGCTCATGAAAGATCTATTCAACTACGAGCCTACGGTTGTAGAGAACACAGAATGCCTGTACAACAACGCGATCGCCAAGACAGTCGAAGGACTCGGCTACGAGGCCACGGTTACAGAGGGTGCTGAGAGAATTCTAGGCTGGAGGAGCCCGAACTACGTTTATAGCGCCAAAGATTCCAGGCTACGCGTTCTGCTTCGCAACTACCACCTCTCCGACGACATAGGCTTCCGTTTCTCCTCAACCTGGTGGGAGGAATGGCCTTTGAATGCTGAAAAGTACGCAAGCTGGTTAGCAACCACCCCGGGACACGCCATAACACTCTTCGTCGACTACGAAACCTTCGGCGAGCACCACTGGCCTGAGAGCGGGATTCATGAATTCTTGCGGTGGCTGCCGGGAGAGGTGATCAAATGGGATCATCTAAATTGGTGCACTCCCTCGGAGATCATTCATCGCCACGAGCCGTTTGGAGAGATCGATGTTGACGAGTTTAACACGATTTCTTGGGCTGATCTTGAGCGTGATCCCACAGCCTGGATTGATAACCCCATGCAGGCCATCTGCTACGACTCTCTCAAAGAGCTGGAACATCCAGTCAAAGCGATAGGTGATCCAGAACTGCTGAGGTTGTGGCGTTACCTACAGATGAGCGACCACCTCTACTACATGAGCATCAAAGGCGGCGGTCCCGGAGATGTCCACTGCTACTTCAACCCATGCAGCAGCCCAGTTGAAGCCTTCACAGTATACTCGAAGATAATCTCCGATCTTGAGGCACGAATTCTACGAGAACTTGAAAAGCCAGAGCACACAGCGAAGAGGCTACTGCGCAGGCTCCCAGTAGGGAAGGGCTTCACATTCTTCAACAACTTTGCAAGACCCACAAAGCTAACCGTTCATAGCCTAAGTGAATTCTGCTCGGCTCTCGACACCATGGATACAAAGTCAATCAGATTTCACGTGGAGCGAGGAGACTTTGAGCGGTGGCTGCGTCAGGTCATTGGCGACGACAAGCTGGCGAACGAAATAGTGAATATTTCTGAGAAGAAGTTGAGCGGTGAGAAGTTACGCAAGAGAGTTTTGAACGCTGTTAAAAGAAGAATCAGCAAACTGCAAAAGGCGGCCGAGCCTAATAAGCGAACTAAGAAAAGAATGCAAAAATGAAATTCCTAGTACACGCGCGCCGCATATATTTGGATCCAAATAACGAGGTAATGTTAAAAACCGGGTAGAGGGCTCCCCTCCCACATGTCTCCCGGCCTCTCTGCATGGATGTGACCATGCGCACAAATCAGCTGGGTATTCTTAGTCTTAACTTTCTCCTCATTAAATAAGGGCATTAAACAAGAACTCAGTCCAAGTCAAACCTCCGGATTAATCTCCAAAGCTCTAAAACCACGAGCAAGAGGGTTCAGCATCTCAGAAAACACAACTTTCTCCATAACCTCATTCTTGTCCTCTGCATAACCTACAACATCATGTTCCGCAGGTACTAAGGAGTGCAACTCAACACCGCCGCTAAACCTATTCAGCTGACACTTAGCTGGCAGACCCAATCTTAGCATCCTAGCTTCCTTAACCGCTCTTTCAGCAGAATAGAGAACGGCATGGGCTCCAGACGTCAACTCAGCGATCCTCACGGGAATGCTATCTTTTCCTATTGCCAGAACCTCGATGTCATGAACACGCCGGATGTCTGAAGCTATCTTTCTTATTCTAGGCAGAATTTTCAGAACTTGTCTCCGCGCCCTACCCGAGATTCTCATCCTAGAGAGCCGAACCCCAGAAAGCTCCTCCAAGCTCAAACCTCCTAAAGACATATCTAGATGAACAACATCAGCCTCCATTTCTTTCAAGAGGTTCCGACACAGCTCGAGCTCATGAATCACCAAAAGAGGGCCTTCCCCAACCTTGCTGAAAATGGGCTCAGCTAAGCAAAAGCTCGCTCTTCTATATGGGGGATCAACCAGAACGGCTGTTGCAGCGACGACAAGCAAAGGTTTGAAGTAGTCGTCTAAGAGGGCGGCACCAGAATCCGCCGCGACCACTCTCAACGCGTCTTCACCCAACTCTACATCGCCTTAGAAGGATTTATCGTTTACTTTGGGATGATTAACAGTTTCATAGATTTACACATGTATTATAACATTCAACCTTGAAAAGCTCTTTCTTGTGGAAAAGGTCTGAAAGAAATGAAGATTTCTATATGAAAAAGATAGTTGAGCTATTCAGCAGAGTTTTCATCATTTCCATTATAGGCCGCTACTAGGATCAGAGTAACTCTGATGCATCATCACGTTATGATTTAATGGGCGTTCTTGACAATTTTTATGTTGCATATTGATGATCGTCTATCGTGTAATCAAGTCGACATTGTACCTCACTTTGATCATACGAGAGTGAAAAGAAGACATTGCTAGAATCTGCTGGAGATTGTTTGACATTCCATAGTCTAGTAGAGAGCAGAAGTCAAGATCACATTGTCTAATTGTCATATGTGCGCAGATCTATTCCTAGAACATATAATTCCGCACTCTTCGCTCTGCTGGCCTTTGGTTTAATCCGTTTAACACGGACAAAGTGCTGTCTGACTTCTCTCACGAAGTCGTCGAGCATGCTGCCCTGAAAAGTCTTGACGAAGAAATTTCCTCCGGGCCTGAGAACAAGAGCTGCAATTCGTAAGGAATGCTTAGCGAGATCGATTTGGCGGGCATGGTCGAGCTCCCAGACTCCGGATACATTCGGCGCGACATCCGAGATCACAACATCTGCATGGTGCGGCAGGAGCTCTTTGATATGTTGAACAACCTGCGGATCCCTTACGTCTCCGATCAGTGTGCGGACGTCAGATAAATTAAATGGCTGAATTTGTTTGAGGTCGACCCCGAGCACAAAGCCCTTGCTGCCCACGATTTTCTGAGACGCTTGTATCCACCCGCCAGGAGCGGCACCTAAGTCAACCACCACGTCACCAAGCTTCATGAACTGATATCTCTTTACGGCCTGAAGAAGCTTGTAGGCCGCCCGTGATCGATATTTCTCCTTCTTCGCCTTTCTATGATAATACTCTTTCTTTCGTTTTCTGATCCATTCCTTGGGCAAAACTAGCCTTCACCCGAAGGGTTCATCTCCCTATTTGCGAGATCTAGGATCCATTCGGTTAATTTTTCACAATTGTTGGGGGATATTGTGCTCCAAGCTCCACATCGAGAGGCGTCAGGGCACATCAGGCAGGGGCAATCGATTATGGAGCTGATAGATACGGGTTGTCTGGTTGGGTATAGTCGATACGTCCATCGTTCATTGCAGAGTTCACGCTCCCGCCGAATGAAGCCTTTCTTTTTGAGTTTTATTGCTATTCGAGAGCCCTCTCTGCTGGTGGCGCCAAGTTTCCGCCACATCTGGCACTGGAGCACGCCCTGCGCTCCTTGGCTTACAATCAGCTGTAGAGCCCCATGCTCTAGGTCGTTACGTTTCGGCATTCTACCCTTTCCCTTGAAAACCTCAATAATAAATAGGCACTTCAAAACATAAAAACTTGTATGTTAACCATGGATGCCAAGGATTATTCTATAAACTGCAAGCATTGTGTGGGAGGTCTTAACCTACAGAATGATATCCAAGTAGAGATAGTAACGCTTTATTAAGAGAAAGAATATGTAGATGTATCGTTCAGCCATGTCTTACTGTCTAGGTATAGAGTCTACAGCTGATGATTTCAGTGTTGGAATTCTCTCCTTCGACGGCGAAATTTTAACAAACGTTACGAGTACCTACATCTCAGAGAGCGGCGGAATCCATCCACGAGAAGCAGCCCAGCACCACGCAAAAATTGTTGGAACAGTTTTGACAGAAGCCTTTGCGAAAGCTAACATAAAGCCTAAAGACATCAACATCGTGGCTTTTTCGCAAGGACCAGGCATGGGACCTTGTCTTCGCACTGGCGCAACCGCAGCTAGAGCGCTTGCCTCCTATCTGGATGTTCCTCTCGTTGGTGTTAACCACCTCGCTGCTCACATCGAAATAGGAAAACTTACAACGGGCGCAAAGGACCCTGTCACACTGTTTGTTTCTGGTGGGAACACGATTGTCTCGGCTTTTGACGCTGGACGCTACCGTATTTTCGGAGAAACATTGGACATTGCCATTGGAAACTGTATTGACGTTTTCGGCAGGGAAGCGGGGTTACGTCCAAAAGAAGGAATGCCGGTCGCTGCGATAGTTGAAGAGTTAGCGTCCCATGGACGCGTTTTGATCTCACTTCCTTACACAGTGAAGGGTATGGACCTTTCCTTTAGCGGTCTGCTCACTGCAGCAACAGACCTGCTTCACGAAGGAAAATGCAGCCTCGAAGACTTGTGCTATAGCCTTCAGGAAGGCGTTTTTTCCATGCTAACTGAGGTAACAGAAAGGGCTTTAGCACACACGGAAAAGAAAGAGGTTTTGTTGACTGGTGGTGTTGCTGCTAACAAGCGGTTGCAGTCCATGCTTAGAACAATTGCCGCCGAGCATAGAGCTCGGTTCTGCGTAGTTTCAAAGCGGTTTGCTATGGATAACGGAGCTATGATCGCCTGGACGGGAATTCTGGCCTGCCAACACGGCCTGAAGCTGCCCATCGAGAAGAGCTTCGTCAGGTTGAAGTGGCGGTTGGACGACGTAAATGTGCCATGGATGGAGAGGTGAGGATCGGGCCATGCTGGTGAAGAAAGGTGCTGAAGCTAGTTTATTTTTAGAAAAGTGGCACGGTCGCAAAGTGATGATGAAGCGAAGACTGCCGAAAAAATATCGTCTTCCACAGTTGGATGAGAGAATACGGTCTTATCGAACAGTGCATGAACCTCAGCTTATGCACCAATCTAAAGAAACAGGGGTTCCCACCCCAACTATCTTGATGATTGATGTCAAGGAAGCCAATATCGTCATGGAGTTCATTGAAGGAGAGCAGGTAAAACAGATCCTACATGCCCTCACGACTGAAGAAAGACGAAAGCTGTGCAACCACATCGGCGTGTTGATTGGGAATCTTCATAACCACGGCATCATCCACGGAGACCTTACAACGTCTAACATGATTTTAACATCACATGGGAAAATCGTGTTTGTAGATTTTGGATTAGGCGAATTTTCCACCGAACTAGAGGCCAGAGGAGTCGACTTACACCTTATGAAGAGAGCTTTTCAAAGCACTCATTTTGAACATGCTAAGGAATGCTTCGAGGCGGTTTTGGAGGGCTACGTTAAGGTTGTGGGGGAGAAACTGACTGAAGACGTTTTAGAGAAGATTCGGGAGATAGAGGGAAGGGGGCGTTATATCTCCAGAGAAGAGAGGTGAAAAAATGGGCTCTTTTCCTTTAGGCAGGATAGTATTCTTCGTCACAAGCAATATTCACAAGTTTGATGAGGCACAGAAAGTGCTTGCGGGATACAAAGTTGCAACTGCTATGCTTAGGTTGGAAGCTGTTGAAATTCAAGATGATAGCATAGAAAAGGTTGCCCAGGCCAGCGCCTCAGACGCTGTAGAGAAGTGTGGTCTACCTATCATTGTTGAGGATGCTGGACTTTTCATAGAGGCGTTGAAGGGATTCCCTGGACCCTACTCCTCCTATGCTTACCGAACTATAGGAACAAAGGGAATTTTAGAATTGATGAAGAAAGTTGAGAAGCGACAAGCATACTTCCACTCAGTCGTAGTCTTCTCCAGTCCAGATGAGTCGCCAAAAGCTTTTCAAGGCAAGGTAAATGGAAAGATCTCCAGAGAGGAAAGAGGGAGCTCCGGCTTCGGATTCGATCCAATATTCAGCCCTTTGAGTCCAGACAGAACCTTTGCGGAAATGACCACCCAAGAAAAGAATAGATATTCACATCGCGCTCAGGCACTACGAAGGTTTGCCGAGTGGTATACGGCGGCTTTTCAAACTTGAAGAGTTTTGAGCACATGTTTTATGAGAAAACTGAGAAAGGCTTTCTTGGCGAAGACTTTAAATATAACCAGGGTGCTCGCTCTTAAAGACTCTGGAGGATGGGAATTGACTAAGAAAGCAAGGGGCAAGTCCCATTCCATTCGTCCGGTTAGCAAGAGACCTCCTGTCTGGTGTAAGTATAGGCCTGAGGAGGTTGAGGCTTTGGTTATAAGGCTTGATAAGGAGGGTCATCCTCCGAGTGAAATTGGAATCCTCCTGCGCGACCAGCACGGTATTCCGCTGGCTAAGCCTATCACTGGAAAATCGATCACTCAGATTTTGAGAGATACAGGGGTGGAGCACGCACTTCCCGAAGACTTTGAAAATCTACTCAAGAAGGCTGCACGCTTACGTGCACACCTCCAGAAGAACCCGGAAGACGCACACAACAAGAGAGCTCTTCAACTCGTCGAAGCCAAGATTTACAAGCTGATGAAATATTACAAGCGCGAAGGAGTGCTGCCTACAGACTGGAAGTATGAAGCTAAGGCAGTTTCCTTCGTCTAACTTTGGGGTCCTAATGCCGATCAAAAAGGACCAAATGGATGCATTTCTGAAAAGTGTCTCACAAGCGGCTAAACTCATTTTGGAGTGTATTGGAGAAGACGGTTTTATCCACGTTACTTCTCATCTAGATGCTGACGGGTTAGCAGCCGCAGGGATAATTGGAAAAGCCCTAGCTAGGTCAGGAGCAACATTCCGTCTTAGGGTTGAAAGGTGGATGGATGATGAGGTTGTTGATGAGATTGCTGCGGAAGAGCCTACGTTAACAATATTCGCCGATTTGGGAGGTGGCTATCTCGATCTGTTGAGCAAGAAGCTCAGCGATCAGCGTGTAATCATTCTTGATCATCACGAGCCCGTTGGCGAGGTTTCATCTGGCCTCGTGCACGTAAATCCTCATATTCATGGAATTGACGGTTCTCGTGATCTCAGCGGAGCAGGAACAGCATACTTTGTTGCCAAGGCGCTGAATGGAAGTAATGTTGATCTCGCCCATCTCGCGGTGGTCGGAGCCCTTGGAGACATTCAAGACAAGTATGAACAACGAAGTTTGGGGGGTTTGAACAAGAAGATAGTGGAGGATTCTATAGATTCGGGTTATCTCAGGGTTGAGAGGGACCTTCTTTTTTTCGGTAGGGAGACGCGTCCCATTCACAAAGCGTTGGCTTATACCACCACCCCCCATATTCCAGGCATAAGTGGGCAGGAAGATAAGAGTCTGGCTTTCCTAGCGAGCGTGGGGATCACGCCGAAGCGTGAGGACAAGTGGCGTGCGTTGAGGGACCTCTCTCAGGATGAGAAGAAAAAGCTATCTTCTGCTCTCAGCGACTATCTTATCTCGAAGGGTTTTCCAAGCGATGCGGCGTTAAATCTTGTTGGAACCGTTTACACTCTAGCTCATGAAGAGCCATGGACCCCACTTAGGGATGCCAGGGAGTTCACTGTTCTGCTCAACGCCACTGGGAGGATGGATAGGGCTGGAGTCGGCATGGCTATCTGTATGGGAGATAGAGGAAAGGCTCTTGATGAGGCTGATGAGATGTTGGACGAGTATCGGCGAAACATAGCCAAGTATCTGAGTTGGCTGAATGAGAAACCTGACCGGATAGAGGAACTAAGTAACATCTATGTAGTTAGGGGAGGAGGATTCATCGATGAAAAGATGATCAGTGCGGTGTCCACTATTCTCTCGACGAGTCTTCCTAATCCTGAGAAACCGCTTATCGCCTACTCCAAAGTGTCAGGTGAAGATGTGGCAAAAGTGTCAGCGAGGACTTTGGCTCTGTTGACAGATAAGGGGTTTAACCTAGGGGAGATTTTACGTGTTGCAGCTGAGGAGTGTTCCGGTAGAGGTGGCGGTCATGATATTGCTGCTGGGGCACAGGTGCCAACTAGAAATGTAGAGCCCTTTATCAAAGCGGTGGACAAGCTTGTGAAGAAACAGTTGGAAGGAGTCCGGCTTGGAGGCTGAGATCACACTTTACTACGGAAACGAGAGAGAGGCGGAGGCTGTAGCCAAGGGGGTATCTCCTGATAATGTAAGGGTTCCGTCTGGCTTGTCCGTCAAAACGGTCAGAAGCGGAAGGAAGGTGTTGACTTCGGTGAAGTGCGAGATGAGACTACAGACCTTTATAGCTACCATAGATGACTTCTTGAGCTGCGTCTCAGTCGCGGAAAGAACATTCTCAGCCGCAAAGAAAGCCTAGTGCTGTTTGTTTCTAGTTTGTGGACACAGCGGTAACCTCTTCTTTCGCTCCGATTCCGAAGGCCTTCGTACTTCTCAGCCTTCTTTGACGCGGGTTTAATCACTTATTCAGGTATTGTCGGGCAGCCTCTTTGACTTCTCGGAGCTCTTCTTTTGCGCACATTCCACTTTGTGTCTCTCAGAGGTTTCCAAAAAAAGGCTTAAAAATGAGTGATACAAGACCATAGGATTGTGATTAAGTATGTCTAAGGAAGACGAAATGTTAAAGGAGCTGAAGCGGATTAGAGAGTTGCTTGAGCCTAAGCCGGCTCCACCGTCCCCGAAGGGCTTATGGAATGAGTTCATGGACTTCATTTCGAAATACAAGGTCATGGGACTTGCTGTCGCTTTCATCATGGGGGTCTATCTTGGTGCTCTCATTCAAGCACTTGTCACTGGCTTAGTAATGCCAATAATTGGGCTTGCCATACCAGGCCTTGGCAACCTAGCCACATTCAAAATACCTGTTCCGCCTACAGAACTGGATAGCCAAGGGGCCCCCCTAGACCCAAACTATGTCGGCCAGCTATTCGGTGTAGGCGAATTCGTGGCAGCACTGATAACATTCATCATCGTAGCCTTCGTGATCTTCATACTAGTGAAAGTCACCAAACGATGGGGAATCGAATAGGGTAACTATCCCTGCTTTCTTGCCTCTTTCGGAACGCGCACATAGATAAACTGACTACGGAACACTACACGAGGAATCGTATAGGTTAATATATCTTCGGCGGCGTTAGACTAGGCAACAGAGGGTTGAAGCTGCGCTAAAATGGTAGAGATCCAAAAAAGGGAGCCTATTAATGCTTGATATAAATTTGATTCGGGAGCACCCTGGTGTTGTGAGAGACAGCCTAAAGAAAAGGGGAGACGCTGAAAAGCTAAGGATGCTTGACGAGTTGATCGAATACGACAAGAAATGGAGAGAATCACTGACCAAACTCAATAGGCTGAGACACAGAAAAAACGTGATAACGGCTGAAATTGCTCAAATGAAGAAAAAGGGAAAGGATGCTAAGGAGAAAATTCAGCAAGTAAACGAGATTACGCAGAAAATCGATAAATTGGAGAAGGAAGTAGACAAATCTAGAGAGAACATAGACTACATTTTACTTAGACTCCCAAACGTTCTCCACAAGTCGGTTCCTATCGGCAAAGATGAAAACGACAATGTTGAACTAAGGGTCTGGGGAAAACCTCCTAAGTTCGATTTCGAACCGAAGAGCCATTTAGATATAGCGTCAAATCTGGGATTGATAGATGCTGAAAGAGCTGCAAAGGCTACTGGGGCGGGGTTTTATTATTTGAAAGATGAGTTGGCTCTGCTGGATCTGGCCGTACAGAGGTTTGCCATAGAGTTACTCATGAAAAGAGGGTTCACTCTGATTGAACCGCCTTTCATGATAAACAAGAAAGCATATGAGGGGATGATAGGAGACCCTTTCGATTTTGCCGAAGCTAGCTACAAAGTTGAGGGGGCCGAACTCTATTTGATACCGACGGCTGAATACCCTCTGGGCAGCATGTTCATAGATGAAATCTTTGACAAGAAAGATCTGCCCATAAAACTTGTCGGTGTCAGCGCCTGTTTCAGAAGAGAGGTCGGGACCCATGGAAAATACACAAAGGGTCTGTTCAGAACACATCAATTTAACAAGGTTGAGCAATTCATCGTCTGTCTGCCAGAACAATCTTGGGATTTTCTTGAAGAGTTGCAGAGGAATTCGGAGGATCTCTATCAGAAACTGGAATTACATTACCGTGTCGTGAGCCTTTGCAGTGGTGATATGACGGCGAAGGCCGCAAAAGCGTTTGACATGGAGGTCTGGATGGCCGACGGCGAATTCAGAGAGAGCGGCACTAACTCTAATTGCACAGATTATCAGGCGAGAAGGCTGAATATTCGATTCAGAGAGAAGGGGGGTCAGGCTCCAGTTGGTTTTGTGCATACCTTGAATAACACTGCCTTGGCAACATCAAGGACGATGATCGCAGTTCTGGAACAGTTTCAACAAAGAGATGGATCTGTTACAATCCCTAAAGTCTTAAGACCGTTTATGGGTGGAATCGAAAAGATAGGATGACCGGGTCATCTCAGATTCCCGCTTGTGGATATGCGCTAAAGCTTTTAATATGTCTTTGCGGAATCTTCCCAGTCGTAAGGGATGTTTGCTGTGTCTTCAGGGAGGAAGAGACGTGTCAGAGATAAGTGGCGTCAGAAGAGCTGGTACACTGTAAAGTCTCCTTCATACTTCGGCGGGGTTGAGCTGGGAACCTTGCCTTCCGATGAACCTTCGAAGCTTGTGGGGAGGGTCATTGACGCCACGCTCTATGATGTCACAGACGACTTTTCTCATCAGTATCTGAAGATGCATTTTGAGGTGACAGAAGTAGAGGGCAAAACGGCTCATACTATATTCAAGGGGCATGAGTATTCCCGAGATTATTTGAGGAGTCTTGTTCGAAGAAGAACCACAAGGGTGGATGGAATCTTCAACGTCACCACAAAGGATGGTTACCGTTTGAGATCGGCTGTCTGCGCCCTCACACTAGGCAGAATCAAGACGTCTCAAGAGAAGGCGATTCGTACTATCATGAAGAGAATCACTGAGGAAAAGGCTGGTGAACTCGAGTTTGATCAGTTTGTTCAAGAAGCTGTTTTGGGAAAAATTGCCTCAGATATCTACAACGAGGCTAAGAAGATATCCCCACTGCGCCATGTCGGTGTAAGGAAATCAAAGCTCATTCTTCAGCCAGCAATCGCTGCATAACCCAAATCCACTTTCCTTCACACTATTTCGTAGAGAGGATTTCTTGGGAGACAACTACGTCAAGAATCCTAGAAGGCGTGTAGCTCGAGAGGCAGCTACTCTGCTTTATACCTCGCAGGAGAAGGAGTATAAGCAAGCCAAGATGAGAGCTGCGGAAACGCTGGGTATTCGGGCTCTTCCAGGCAACTTTGAGGTTGCTAGGGAACTCGATAAGATTGCTGAGGAAATGGAGGGAGCTTCCAGAAAGGCAACGTTGTTGCAGATGCGGCAGGAAGCCCTGCAGATAATGCGAAAACTGGAAGCCTTTCATCCGAGATTGGTTGGAAGTGTTTGGCGCGGGACCGCTCATCACAACAGTGACATAGACATAATCACCTTCTCCTCAGACCCGAATGCGATTTTGGAGAGACTTAGAGAAGGTGATTTCAGAATTTCAAGGGCTGAGTGGTCGTCGGTGACTAAGAAGGGCGAGAAGAAGTCGTCATTCCACATCCACCTTATTCTTCCTTCTGGTAGCAAGGTTGAGATTGCTGTTAGGAGCCCTGACAGGATGGGTCCTGTGGAGAGATGTGAAATATATGGGGACAGAGTGACTGGTCTGAATCACCAGCAGCTTGAGAGGGTCCTTAGGGAAAACCCTCAGCAGAGGTTTGTGCCACCATAGAACATTCTTGTGCGTGTAGCTTGTGAGAATTCAGATAAATTGTTTGTCAGTTCATGTCGAAAAATGGCGCTTCTACAGAAATGGAAAGAGCATGGATGGTGAAGGAACTCACACAAACGCACAAGCCTTTAACTCGATCTACGATGCGGTCCAAATAGGCTCCAAATAATTCTATGCTGCTCATGCTTCAAGCGATAACGCGGGTTACATCTGATGGAGCTAATAAGTTAAGGAGACACTCTCCATCCTTCTGCGGTCTTTTCTATTTTGCCATCGAGGTAGGCTTCAGTGAAATCTCTGACCGTCATGAACCTCAGTTTCTCATGATCTTTCATGAAGTCAATGAATTCTTTTAGCTGATCTAGCTTTTCCTGACTGGTGAATGTGAAGTAATGTATTGTTTGGACGTAGATCAGACCTCCTCCATAGTACTCATCGAATCTGGTTTTCAAGAAATCTAGAGTGCAGAAAGTGTGGTTTTGCCAGTTCATAACAAACGACTGAGATTCTGGAACGTGGAATATTCCCTCTGTGATGAAAGGGTCTGTCTTATTGTAGTATTCCTTTGTGAATCGGGCACCACCTGAAACAGCTTTAAAACCAAGCTCCTTTAGTGCTAGGACGGTGTTGTTGTCGTAGGTGCCGAAGGGTGGAATGAAGGTTACAAGATCAACGTCAAGAGTTTTCTTCAATGCTTTTTTGCCCAAAACAATTCTTCCGTACTGATTTGGGTACTCTACACCGCCGAACTCGCTTCCCCCGTAGAAATCGGACAACATCTGATGGTCATATCCATGCAGAGCAATTTCGAAGAGGTTTGCATGGGTTCTTCTCAGATTCTTCAGGTAATCAACCAAGGTTGGGTCTTCGTCTAAAGTGTGATTTCCAATGAAAGGTATTACACTAAGGGTGACTGGAACAGCCTCTTCTATAAAGATGCCATTTACCTCCACCAAACGATCAAACGCGAAGCAGGACTGAATATCATCGTTTCTGAAAATGACTATTGATTGAAACACCTCCGTCTTAGGCAAGAGAAGAAAAATGCCAGATGCTAGTAGTAAAACGCCTATGCAGACTAGTGCGATCAAAGCTTTCTGGCCCACAGTCTGTGCTAACCTCCTGAGTAGGTGTCTTTGTTTCCTCGTTCGGTTATGACCTTGACGGTATATTGTCCGCTGGGTAAGTTTATGTCAGCGCGGGTGTAGGTGATGGTTTGTGCGGAGTTTATGATGAGGTCCATGTCATAGCGTTTAGGGTAAGTGGAGTTTATGATCCAGAGGGAAACCAGACGAGTGGTTAATGCAGCCTCGTTCTTGAGGGTTAGACGAGTGCCATTGATTACGGCTACTACGCCCAGAAAGTCTATTTCAATTGTCGTTTGGTTCGTGTCTGCTTTTTCATCAACAATATTCACGAAGATTGTGCCATTATTCTGCACATAACTGTTCCATTGGTCAGTGAGGTTTACGGCGTAGTAGTCCCATTCTGTTGTCGGTGTGTGACCTGCGGTGGAGTTGAAGCCGCTGTCGCTGTAAGCTCCAGCTGTCCAGTTGTAGGCCTTCAGATGCCATTTCTCGCCCGTGTCACTAGCCCTGTACCTCAGTTGTATTTCGACGGTCCTGATGTATGCGAGAGGGTAGGTGGAGACATCTACTGGAAAGATCCCGTTGAGCTCGAGTCCATAGTTTCCGTAGGAAGGGGATTGTAGGCGTGTTTCGTGCCCGAGGGTTTCATAGGATCCATAGCCGTCATAGTAGAAACTGATTCCTTTTGGATCGTTTTGTGAGCCTGTTTGAGCGTGTAAGGTGAGTCGGATTCGATCACCAGAAGTCACGTTGACTGCACTGCCAGATATTGTAACATTTCTCTCAGAGTATCCAAAATCAATGATGATGTCCGTGGCTGTTCCTATGGTTGCTTTCTCAACACCGCCGTCTGTTGATACGTGATGTATTCGAACGGTTAGACGCGATTGATTGCCGCTGCTTGCGGTTGACGCCCATATGTAAAGTGTCCATGTTCCGTTTTCTATTGATCCTGCGGAGAGCGTTGGCGTGTAGAAATAAGCAGATGTGCCCAGCCCAATCTTATACTCTGTTTCTGATTGGTTGGAGGATGGTTGAGTGGCGTTCATAAGTTTGCCAGCGGGAGTAACACCTGATACATTTGCTCTGTGAGGATGAAGGGTTTGGGCAATTATGCCTTCCATGAACGTTTCGTAGGAGTCATCAACTCCTTGAGTGTCTGTGTAGTTACCGCCTATAAGGCCGCCTTCATTCACTTTGTATTCGCTTTCTGCTACAAACCAAGAAGAACTGGTAACGGGGGTGACTTCTAAGATCTCTATGTCTTCCCGCATCCTCTCCCAATCTAGCTGATTCATCTCGTAGTTCCATAGGAAGACGTTTGAGACTATGACTACGACTATGACGAGGCCGAGGACGAAGACTATCACGTTGCTTATTCCGCGTTTATCTTGTTTGATTCGCAACTGTTTATCAGTCCTTTACTGATGATCATCGAAGGATTCTAACTGAAACGTAAGATGGCGTGTGGAAAAACCGTTATGAAATGAAGATCAGTATTGAGAATCATGTTAGAGACTGCTTATAACACTGGGAGAGTACTTAAGTCTGGTCAGACTATGCCTAGAGCGGATCGTGTAGTGGAGGTTTGATGGTTGGTTGAAATAGAGTCTGTGCCTGAGAAGATAGTTCAGAGGAAAGTAATCGTCTATAGAACCCTTGTTGACCCCACGGTGGCGAAGATTTCCGGGAAGAAGACGAAGGATAAGTTGTTCGTCAGGTTTGGCTTTTTGAAGTCTAAGCCAGAGGAGGTGCAGTTTGTTTCAACTGACAAGTACTATGAGCCGTACATTGTTGTAAGTGGGAAGTACAGCATCGACTATTATCGGAAGCGTGTCTACACGGTTGAGGTTGATGCAGGTGTTGGAGAGGTTGTCCTTCTGGAACAGACGTTTAAACCTGTTCCCTCAAAGAAGACTGCGAAAGTAATTAAGCTTGTGGGGGACGAGCGATTGTCCTATGAGGATGAGGCGTATCTTATTCTTGACAAGAAGGGACGTGAGGTCGCGCCCGAGCAGGTTCCTCAGGCTCCTTATGAGGAAGAGCCTGAAAAGATCTTGGCTGAGTTTGGTGAGAAGATAGGAAAGCTTGGTATTGCGGAGGACCTAGAGGTGGGTGTCATTCGATCGAGGATTGTTAAGAGGCCTTCGGATATAGAACGGATTGTCGAAGAAGTATTTGAGATCTCTGAGAGGGCTATCATATACACTCCGATTTATGAGGTCAGTTTTCAGAACACGAGGACAGGTGAGGTGAGGGCCATGAAAGTCGATGGCATCACCACCGAAGTGATCTCATGAGGAGTCAGAGGCAGCGCATCTATTGCTCTCGGGTTATGTAAGAAAAGTGGGGGGCGAGTTCTGCGGGTTGCCTCAATCAGCTTTTGATCGTCTAACATTGAATGTAACTGGTCTGAACTTCGCGTAGCATCGGGCACTCTGCGTTGCTGCCCCGGACTCTGGTTTGCGATGGTGCTTCACTGGAAAGAGGCGTCTAGGTCATTGTTACGGTTCGATGTACACCGAGACGAAGGGTATGTTCTGTCCGTAAGGCTGACCTCCAATCGTCCCATGGATTAGCAGGAAGACAGACACGGACACACCTCCTTTCGGCGTATCCTGTCTTGAGAAGCCCAAGTCGCCAGTATCAGCAGCTGATGCGAAGATGATTAGCTCGGTCTCCCCGTGTTCGAGAACTACATTGGAATAGCTTGAAGATATGGTTCCATCATCAGCAACATTTACGATGTACCACCACCGGTTATGAGGCACGTCTGATACTGGGAGAGTAAACCACATCACTGAATGCGAATCAAGCACTATTGTTCGGTTCGCGGGGTCTACGTTTGTCAGGAAGCATCCAAATGCCAAATCTGTTGTTGCCGGAGCATTGTAGCCGCGAAGACCATTTGGATAGTTGCCGAATTGATTGTAGGATGCATAAGTGAAATAGCGGAAGTTTTCGAGATCCAACATCAGAGCACCCAGTACTACTTTTGGATAGCCCCCTGATGTATTGTTTATGTTGGTTATGTTGTATTGTATCCATTTGTGCTCCTCCTCAAGCGGTATGAGGTTTCCTCGAGCGGTTACGAACCAAGAGGCAAATGCGTCGGAAGAGTTATCATCTAAGCCGTCTATTGCAACTATCAGTGCCTTTGATTCCGTGAAATTGAGCGTGTCTCCGGCTTTCAAATTGATGTCAACCATGTCGTTGTAGCCATGTTTTTGCGTAGTCTTGTCTAGGACCCAAAGCGTCTTTATTTGTACTGGAACGGGTCCTTCGTTTGTGACTATTCCCTCAACCCAGACTGAACCAGCTTCTGCGTTGTAGCTCACGTCTGAAACAGCGATCTTTTCAGTGCTTCGCTGGGCCTCCTCCTCATTTCTCTCCATCACAGCGCGGTTATACTCAGCATTCTTTAGAAATGACCAGAGAAGAACGTTTGTGGTAATCATGAAAACTATCAGTATTAGGAATACTGTTCCGATGACGGTGGATACACCTTTTGAACGTCCAGCCCAAATTTTTTTAAACCAGGAATTTCGCGACAAATGTTTCACCCCTTATAGTTACAACTTGAACGTTGTAGTAGCCGCTTGACAGCGTCGATGAGAGTGTCAGAACAAAGTAGCCTTCCTCTCCAACGTCCAGGTCTTGATCTGGAATCTCCGTGTGATCTAGGAAATACAGAATCGGAGTTGAGAACGTCTGAAGCCAGGTATCATTAGCAACAAAAACCCTTTTTATTTCCATATCGTCTATTGTTCCACAATTGAGCAGGTAGACTGCTATGTCGTCCGATGGATTGCCGTAAGACACATACTCGAAGACAAGCTTCTCCTTTAACCTAGCGGTCTCTGCGTCCACGGTCTCACTGAATTCCTGGTTATAATCTTCTGATCTACTCTCGGACCAGGCAAACACAGCCAAGCTTAACGCGATCACGGCGCCAGCCAATATTGTAGTGGAGACAGCGTTGCTTACAGCCCTCTTATTGAAGATTATCCCAGAGATTCCACAAGCTCTCTCTGAAATCTTGTTCAGCACATGTGATTTCTCTATGGTTGCCAAACTATCATTCCTCTTTTTCATCGATTGCGACTACATACAGCGTATTCAGTCTTACGATACACTATTTACGTATAAAAACCAGTAAGCCGCACTCTACAATATATCCAAACCAGACATATACAAGAACATTGACATTAGCAAAATCTTAGCTAGAAGCGCCACAACTCATCTTTGTAGGAAGACTGTTGTGAAATCGAAGCAGTATTCAGGATAAAGAATACACTCTGCGCGTGCGCACGCGCATCACGGTAGAGGTCGTGCAGTAAATCTGATTATGGATGGCAACTCAATGAAACGAAGGGTATGTTCTGTCCGTAATCGCTATCTCCAATAATTCCATGCAATAGCAGGTTGACAGCGCCAAGTTCGATATCTTTAAGCTGTCCATGCGTTATTTCGACTTTACTCAAACTGCTGAAGCTGCCAGGTTCCGCTGATGCAAAAATGATAAGCTTTGTTTCGGCGTAAAGGATGGATACTTCAGAATAAGATGCGTCAATGATTCCATTAGTCTCGCTTACAATATGCCATGCGAAAGGTGGTACACCAGGCACCGCCGGAAAATCAAGCCATAGCTGTGAATACTTGTCAAGATGGATTGGTTCTCGGGATGGATCAAGGTTGGTCAAGACAACGCCAAAGGCGATGGGCGTATCGTAAGGTACGCTGTAACTAAGAGTGCCATTTGGATAATCTTTTAGCATGTCATTAATATCGTACTGGAAAGATCTAAAGGTCGGAAAATCCATTGATATGGAGCCTATTCCTTGGGCTACTTGTGCCACTATTATCTCCTGTATTGTCTCTAGTGGTACTGTGTTCCCCCTCGCTGTCACAAACCAAGAAGCAAACTCGTGACTTTGATTTGCTCCAAATATAGTGACCTGTAGAGTTTTGAGGCCTCTGAGTTCCTCTCCTTCCCCAGGATTTAGGTTCAGATTCATTGACGTGCAATTATATTTTTGCTGAGAAGTGTCAAAAACCCAGAGTTTTATTATCTGAGCAGCAACTGAGCCAGCATTCTTGACGGTGACCTTTATGAAGACTTTTTTTCCTGAAACAGAATAGTTTGTACCTGAGGCAATCACATTCTCACTCAGACAATCAATGTTCTTTTGATTTTCCTCTTTCACCGCCAGTGTGTACTCGGCGTTTCGTGAAAGCGTCCAGATAAAAACATTGGTGGAGATGGCGAAGATCACGAGTGTGAGGAATACGGTTCCAAGAACTGTAGATATACCTTTTGAACGCCCATCCCAAATCTTCTTAAGCCACGAAATCCGTATCAAATGTTGCTCCCCTCACAGTCACAATTTTAATATTGCAGAAGCCGCTTAACTTCTCGGGATTTGATATTGTCAGAACAAGACGTCCCTCGTCTTGTATGTCTAAATCTTGATCAGGAATCTCATCCAAGCCTTGAAATGAATACAAAAGTGGATCCGAAAAGATTTGAATGGGAGCACTACTGCTGTCGTATATGTAGACCGTTTTGATCTTGACATCATCTATTGTACCGCAGTTCAGTAGAAAGACTGTCAAGTTTGGCGCGTCATAAAAGACATACTCGAAGGCCAACTTTTCCCTTAACCTTGCTGTTTCTGTGTCTACGGTTTCACTGAATTCGCTGTTATAATCTGATGATCTAGCCTGTGCCCAAGTAAAGACGGACAGACCTAGCGCGATCACAACACTAGTCATTATTGTAGCAGATACGGCGTTGTTGATAGCCCTTTTATCGAAGAGAATTCTGAAGATTTTTCTAATCTGCATCTTTATGCATCCCATTGAATCTTCTTCACGGCTTGGGAACTGTTCATTTGTTCAGCCCGTATACATAATAAATAGCGAACTTATATATTAAGTATTCTGTCTCACGATATACTAATATGTCCATCGGGTCACGTTACGCAACATAAAATTGCGAAACCCGCCCAACAAAAAAAGCGGGGGAGATAACTACGCTCCCGCGGGATCTAACTTCTTCACACAAAGTCTCCCAGGAACATGGGAACAAACTCTGAGGCTACGAGGGCGATTATTACTAAGATTGCAGAGTGTTTGAAACCAGCCGCCAAACTCTCTTCACTGATCTTGCCAGCCACGAGTCCTATAAGAAAGCAGTGGATTATCCCGGAGGTTGTGAAGATCATCTTGAGAAACTCTAGATCAAACGCTATGACTCCTCCCACTTCTAGAGTCTTTGCGGTGAATGTAAGAGTCATGATAGTAGTTGCAACCAGCATAACAGCGGCAAAGTACGGTATCATTATGTACGGTCTTACACTCATCTTCTTCTCCTTCTCTACTTCCTGCGTCATCGCGTTGAACCTTGCAAGGGACTCTATCATCGCTATGGTTCCTCCGCCTACGTCAATCGTCTCCACCAACAGGAAAATAACAATCTGACTCAGCCAGCTCTTTGTCCGCGTGACAAAGTCCATGAAAACCCTTCTAACCGAAACGCCCCAAGAAATCTGAGAGGTTATCCTCCTCAACTCTGGGCTGAAAGCACCATAATCCCGCTTAGACAGACTCTCAATACATCTCTCAGGAGACAACCCCGTCTTCCTAGTCTCTGTTAGATCCCGAAGAAAGCTTGCTATTCCGCTTTCAGTGCTCGATCTTTTCCTCGAGAGTTTGCCATATACCAAGGCGGCAGGGGCAGTACAGATAAACAGAGAGATTGCGACTGTTGTTGGCAAGCCGACAATATCTTTTAACCAGTCTAGCGGCGTTTGGATTATCCCGAAGAAGCCATTCAGCAATAGAACGATCGGGATGGCGACTAGGGATGAGAGCCCAAACACCTTGTAGGGTCTCCAATCGGTTATTGGAGTCTTTGGCTGCATGCTGTGAGCGAGGTAGATGAAAACTACTGATAACATCGGAGTGAAGATGTAAGTATACATCAACATCGTGGTGAAGCTGGAACCGCCTGTGCTATAGATGGATTCAACGCTGAAGAGGATGTAGAAGCAGAGAGACATGAGAACCATTACGATTATAAACGTCTCAAGAAGCATGCCTAGACGATCTGCAGCGACTTTGACCCTTGCTGATCTCGTCTTGAAAATATCTTGCGACTTTGTTTCTAGGTAGTGCGAGACATCGCCACCGATGATCACAGCTGAGGCATATCCTGCGACGAAATCTCTGAAAATGTCGAGCGGATTTTTCTTGGCGGCACTCTCCATAGCTGTCAACGGATCCACTCCAAGTATTTCTACATCTTTGATTATTTCCCTCGCTTCCTTGCTCATCGCAGGCATCAACTCAACATTTGAGAGCCTTTTGAAACTGAGGTAGGGCGGTATACCCCCTGAGGCCATGACTGTGATGTATGTAGCAGCGAAGGGCATCTCCATCTCTAAATTGTTACCTCTGTCGCTTGCCATCGACATCGGCATAACCATGAAACCAATCATTATGTAACAGGGCATCGGCACCAGAAAAATTAGCGGAATAAATTGGTAGAGAGATACCAGTATAAAGGCGGCGATGGTCACGGGTACTCCCAGAAGAGCGCAGAAAAACATTAATGAAA
>Ga0209636_10000888_pt1 | contig 29671 bp, 20 predicted proteins | sample DeeMarSWOR152_54_FD_187464 | JGI IMG/M metagenome (GOLD analysis project Ga0209636, IMG submission 187464) | Marine sediment microbial communities from White Oak River estuary, North Carolina - WOR-1-52-54 (SPAdes) (version 2) | ecosystem: Environmental > Aquatic > Marine > Intertidal zone >...
TTGCTAGCTTTTTTTTGTCCTTTTCTCTACTCATTTATCAGTATTACCTTTTTTATGCTAGCGACAAACCCTGCCAATTATCGACGCTTATCGTCCGCTAATATCCAGAAATGAAAGTATCACAGTCAAAACAGCCAGGTCAATAGGCGCAAAATAGCAACCAGCTGACTCACTTAATCCGAGGTCAAGAAAATGTTATTTCTTTCTTTTCTTCTTTGCTTCTTTCTCAACATCATGAAACGCTGCTTTATACATCTCTATCATTTTTTGTTTTGGATCGGAGTTTGCTTCTTCTGTTTGAATAGCTTTCTGGAAACAACTTATAGCTGATTCCAGGTCTTCGATTCTGTAGTACATAATACCCAGATTGAACAAGGCATAAGAAGATTTTGGATTTTTTTCATCAGGCTGAGATTGCTAAAAGGAACTAATTAATGACAAAACTCGTATATTTAATCTAATTAAAAGCTCATTCTTATAGCGGTTTAACAATTAAATGGAAAACATCATTCAATTCAGCACCGCAGGGATTGCTTTAATCTTAGCTATTATAACTGACAGATTTTTTAAAAATCCTATTGTGGAAAATCCTGTTTTCAACAGGCGAAGGGTGTCTTGGGTAATTCTAGTTTACATTCTTGCTTTTGCAGTGGTGCTCTATTGGAGTTGGCTTGCTCTTAAAGGAGTGCCGTCCGATAAGCTTGCTGGGAGCTGGCCTGATATTCTGCCTCAGTCAGGCCTCATAGCTATTATCTTCTTAATTCAGTTACTTGTGGAGAAGGTGAAGCCTCGTTCTTTTGGATTTTGTATGCCAAAAAATTGGTGGGTTCTCATTCTGCCTTTTATTTTTTTCTTTGGCTCATCGCTTCTCAATATTAACTGGGCTCGAGAAATAAAGATAAGTGTATTTATCGGAGGCACTTTGCTGGTTATTACAGAGGAAATCCTTTTCCGGGGATTTATCCAAAATGAACTGGAACGTACATTCGGAATTAATAATGTGTGGATTATTGCAGGAATTCTCTTTGGCCTTTGGCACGTTCCCACTGATTTTTGGGGCTACCAATTTCTTCATAAAGGCAGCTACCTCTATTCTTTTGGGCAACTAGCTATGCAGATAAGTGGAGGCCTCTGGGCATGTGCTATCTATAAGAAAACCAGAAGTGTATATCCCCTTATACTCTTTCATTGGATTGGCAATAATTATCATATTCATCTTTTTTACACTATTAAGAATCTGTTTTAGTGGTATTTTGTAGGAATTTCCTTTTGGCTCTTGCCGCAAACCCCTCTGGATTTTTAGTGATTTTTACATCTTAGATATTAAGAAAAGAAAAAAATACAAGGAGCTCGTAACCAGGAGGTCGTTGGTTCAAATCCAACCCTGAGCCTACTTTAGTATCCGAGCAAAAATGTGTCCGTACTTATTTGTTTTCTGTTAGCAGCAGCAATTTCCCGTTTAAGGCGCCATCATATTCCCCGTTTTCTATGCTAATCTTTCCATTAACAATCACGTATTCAGTCCCGGTGCTGTACTGGCGTGCATCAGAGTGGGTGGCGTTATCCCTGACGGTTTCAGGGTCGAATATAACTATATCAGCCTTGTATCCTCTCATGAGAAGTCCTCTATCCTTTATCTGCAGGAAAGAGGCAGGGAGGGAGGTCATCTTCTTGATGGCATTCTCCAGTGTCAATACATTCTCTTCTCTTACAAACTTACGGAGTACCCTGGCTTGACTGCTAAAAGCGCGGGGATGCCCGATTCTGGGTACGTCGGTCTCCTTTAAAATAGGTGATGCGTCCCCATCACTTGAAAACATCAACCAATCTTCTTTCATCGCATACTTCATGTCGTCCTCCGACATGACTCCACAAGCGACGTACAGGTCGGGTTCATCAATGACTAAATCTGCAGCGAGGTTAAAGGGATCTCTTTTTTGCTCCTTGGCAATGTCCGATAGGATTTTTCCTATCAGATGGGTATTTTTCTCGGCTACTGTAACCAAATAACTATCCCACCCCGCTAAGGCTACAGAACTTGGCCTATGAGGCTCTCCCTCGAGCACTGATTTCCTGATCTGCTCCCGTTTTGATTTATCAGCGAGGGCCTTTGCCAGCTCATCCACATACTGCTCTCTAAGCTTTTCTCTCTCCGTATCTGGCAGGTTCCGATCCCTTATTTTCTTTCTGAGTTCTGCAAATGGTTCCATGTCATTCGGAAGATGAAAAGGGGCCCAGCCGGAGTTACTGGCAATCGGCAGAATTCGTCCCCCTGATGCATAGTGATAGGGATACATATCTGCAACGACATAAATTCCCCTTGTCCGGGCGTCGTTTATCACTTTTACAGCCTCTTTCATCTTCCCCCAGTAATCCTTTCTACATACCTTGAAGTGTGATACATTGGCTCGTACTCCCGTTTCTTCAGCAATTCTAACTGTTTCTTGAGTGGATTCAGGTACACGATCAAACTCATTGCGCTGGTGACTGGCATAGACTCCTCCATACTCGCCAACAACTTTTGTGACTTCGATGATCTCTTCGGTAGTTGCATATCGGCCGGGTATATATTCTAAACCTGTGCTCATACCCCAGGCACCTTCCTTCATCGCTTGTCGAACTATCTCCTTTATCTTCTCCAGCTCCTCTGGCGTAGGATCGCGCGGTTCCAATCCCATGACTGATCTCCGTACATCTCCATATCCAACCAGATGGACAGCATTTGTCCCGATGCCTTGTTTCTCCCATTTCGCTTTGGTCTCGGCAATCTTAAATGTCCCACCACCACAGTTTCCTGTAACTACTGTTGTTGTCCCCTGGATCAGATAGTTCAAGTTCGCATTGGCATCGGGCCTTCCTAATCCTTCATCACAGTGAGTGTGTATGTCGATAAATCCGGGAGAAACCGCCAGTCCCTTGGCATCGATGGTCTTAGCGGCAGTTCTTCCAGAAAGGTCTCCAATCTCTACAATGGAATCCCCGATTATACCAATGTCGCCATAAAACCATGGATTTCCTGTTCCGTCAACGATTTTTCCGTTCTTTACAAGGATGTCAAATTTTCCACTCTTGCATCCGGCCAAAGAAAACATCATCATAGTCATAGCACTGATGATTATAAGCCACCGTTTAAACATTATTGCCTCCTCTTTTTAAAATTACATTTATCTTCTCTTTTTGGCTTGAATAGACGCCCAATCCTAAAACCGTGGCACTTATTTAAATTCAAGGTTCGCTTGCCCTAAATCCGGGAAGGAATTATCATCATATGAATAATATCAACCTGTAAGCTATATTCTACTATTTCGCATCCTGGCAAGCTCTGCATAACCTGGGGAAAATGTTTTCATGAATACAGTTGCACTCCAGGATTTAGGATAGAACAGCGATATTTCGTTATCCGTACAATATGTTACTCTGTACGATATGCAGTGTGTTTAAATAATATAACCTCTACTTCGCTGTCATTTTATATCGCTGCCTGCACCTTCACCTAACGGCAAGCCGTGGAGCTCTGTCTATAGAACTCTGCACTCCGGATTCTTAGAAGTAAAATCGAACTCCAAGCCTGTACTCTCTCCCGTAATTAACATCATAGGCTAGTCCAAAATCTGGATTTGTTAGTCGGTCTTGTACTTCTATCGCTCTTTGTCGAAGAAAAACATTATAAACATCTAAGTAGCCTGCGACTCGCAGATCACCTTTGATTGTGACACTCTTTTCCATTCTTAAATCAAGAGATATGTAAGAAGGAAGTTTACGAGAGTTTGGTTTTTCGATATCAACTATAGGATTGCCTGTAATACCAGAGGCTCTTACTTGTGCATTCCATCTACCATCTCCCGTCCATGCAGATCTCCAAAAGAAGCTGGGGCTGAATTTGATATCCCATGGTAAGAGAAATGTTCCGTAGATCTTAAAAATATGAAATGGATAAGCAACAGGTTTTTCACCCCAACGATCAAAAGCTATCAGGGAGTTTGGATTCGTGCCAGTGGGCCATGATTTTTCCTTTCCGTATGAATAAGAAGCATTAAGCATCCAATTATCTGAAAATCTTTTTTCAAACTCAGCGACTAAGCCCATAAACGTTTTTTTACTCTCCCTAGCTATATAAGGAGTAAGACCTGGTCGGGGATTGGTCAATATGAATGAACTCGCTGGAGTTGTTTGATCATATATATCCCATGTTTGACTCTGTCCCTGGACATCGTCAAATGTAAAGTCAGTTAACGTATATTCTTCACCTATGTTTACGCGTGAAATGGAATTGTACCATCTCTTCCATACAAAGGATAAGGCAACAGATGTATCTCTCATCAGTTCTCTTTCTATTCCTAGAGAGAACTGATCTACTGAAGGCATCTTTATATCTGGATCTATAGTTGTCGGATTAGAATAAGGATCTCTCCATATTTCAGTTTTACTGCCATCCGGATTAACGATATACATGACCCAATCCTCCTCCCCGGCACTCGCACTTTTAAATATATCTGTAATGAATTTGTCATAGAATCTTCCGTAATGAGCTTTCAGAGCAGTTTTGTGGTCCCCAAAAACATCCCAAGTAATACCTAATCTCGGTGCAAAACCACTGGTTTTAAATACTTCAGTAGAAGTTTTAAGAGTCCCTCTGTAATAATTGAAACGTATCCCAGGATTGATTGTAAGATTACCAATTTTCCAACTGTCCTGAACAAAAGCAGCTACTCTAGTACCCTTAGGTTCTGTATCCATAGACCAGCTGTAAGCATAATCATAGTAGTAACCATAATATTCAACGTTGTCTACATAATAATAACCACCGTTGTAGCGAAAATAATAATGATCTACAATATGTTCAACTTCAACGCCAAACTTAAAATCATGAGAACCCGAAATAAAATCATCAGCATGATGGGATAATGCAACATTTGCAGAATAACGGGGGGCATCGTCTTGTATCCTAAATCCGTAATTTACAGTGTGAATTCCTGTGGAATCATCAAGATGTCCGGCTTCATCCGAATAGCCTCCCACTCCAAATCCCGATTTTGTGTATCCAAGAGTAGTTTCTATAAATGTCTTGTCTGAAAAAGAATGGAACATTCTGATGTTGGCAACCCAAGATGGCTCACGTTCCCAAGGCGATGCTTCATAAGGCCAATAAATATCCTGGTATTGATGTTCCATCTTAAAATAGTCCATTACATAGAAAGCCGAGAGTCTGGTGGATGTAGTGGGTTGGAAGGTAAGTTTAAGAATGCCTGTCGGCAGATACTTATAGTATTTTCCCGCATAGTATTCTAACGAAGGAATTTCTACTACAGTATCTTCAAATGTAAATCTTCTGTACGTTAATGAACCAAAGTACCAGAGCTTATCCTTAACAAGGGGTCCTCCTACCAGGAAAGATCCGTATATTAAGCCCTGCTTCTCGGGCTCTTCTATTAGTTCATAGAAGGGATCACTGCGATCCACGCTTTCTTCGTTCCAAGTAATACCCCCGTAATTAAATTGTATCATCCCGTCGACAGTATTTCCTCCGCTCTTTGTAACAAGACTCAGATGAAGGCCATCAAAACCATCGTATTCAGCCGCGGCACCCAGGCCTTCTACTTCTGCCTCCGAAAAAATATTAGAGTCTGATTCCATCCAGCTATCCCCAAAGCCACCGTGAGAAAACTCCACACCGTCCATTGCATAAGCATTCCCTTGTCTCGTTGTACCTCCATAAGCCTTAATCCCATGCCAACCTGCTACATAAGTACCAGGCGCAAGATCCATCGCAAAATATTGATAAGCATCGCGAGAAAAAACAACATCTTTTATTGTGGCTTCTGGAATATGAGTAGAAGCAACTGCGGAATCTTTGACATCAATAAGAGGGGCAACAGCTATTACCGTAACCTGTTCATCTAATGTTCCTATCTTGAGAACAAAATCAACAATCAAAGTTTGTCCGACAAACAACCTGACTCCTTCCCTCCTTTTAGCTGTAAATCCTTGAAGTGATGCCTCAACACTATAGGTTCCTGGCTGGAGTCCAACAAATCTGTATTTACCGTCCGCATCTGTAACTTTGCTTCGAGAGCCTCCAATCATGTCGGGAGAAGAAAGTGTAATCTGTACTCCTGGAAGAACATTTTCCTCATCGTCGACGACTGTACCTTCCAAAGCACTTGTCACTTTAGACTGCGAATAAGACATAGTCCAGAGAAGACCAAATGCCAGAACCAATATAATCGCTCTCTTGAACTTTTTCATTTAAGCCTCCTATTCTTTGTATTTTTATACCCTGGAAAAGACTCGCTTTTCCCTTTGCCTTCATAGATACATATCATTTCCGTTATATCCACCTCCTCTCATATTAAACTGGCAATATTAATAATTAAATTATTGGTTTTCGCAACAACTGGATCAATAATCCTCCAACTCTTCTTACTTACCTAAAAAAAAAATTAAGGAAATAACATAAGAATGTCAAGTATTAATATCCATAAATGGAAAATAGTTCAAATTATTAAACAAAATATGTCAAATCGTAAAGATTATAAACGTTATTATCATCTAAATGTTCAATTAAAATTTTCCGAAATTTGATGTTATAAATGTTGCTTCGTTTGAAGGGATTTGCAGAGTTTGATTTCCGAAAATAATTTCTTTACATATCATTTGTAAGGGCAAATTGTCGAAAAGAACTCCCGTGAAGTTTACATTCTGATTAATGTTTGATAATTTATTGTAATATGAAGCCTAAGAAGATAGAACAGTTAGACAGAAAAATTTTAAGCGTGCTGAATAGAGACGCACGGATGAGTTTTCGCCGGATAGCCAAAGAGCTCAGAATCTCACCCACTACGCTCTATAATAAGGTAAAAAAACTTGAAAAATCAGGAGTTTTAAAGGGGTATATTCCTCTGATAGATACCGAATCTGTTGGTTATGATCTTATGGCTGTTATTAGTCTTCGTGTCAAGCAGGAAAAGGACACTGAGGTTCAGAAAGCGATAGCTAAATTTCCTCAAGTTGGAGCTGTTTATGAAGTCACAGGGGATTGGGACTTAATCCTTGTATGTTATTTTAAAGGGCGTGATGATCTTACAAATTTTTTAAAAAAAGAACTCCCTTTATCGAATATCGAGCGAGCTATTACCCATCTTGTGCTGAATGTCATTAAAGAAGAGAAACGGATTCCTGTTTAATCATCCAAAGTGTGAATGGAATGAGAGAAAGAGCTGGCTAACTCAGCGTTGTTTTACGATAAAAAGAATCAAATTCCTATAATCAGCAATTGAACATTTAGATAATAATAAGGTCTATTTCCGTTATGATTAAATATATTTTACTTAATAATTTGGATAATCTTTCATTTAAAGAGATTATTGCTTGACATCTTGTTGTTTTTCGCATAATTTTTTTTTTTTAAAACTGAAAGGTAGAAGATATGCAATAATTTCGAAGCTGATATATAACCTGAAAATATATTTAAGGAGATAATAATGACTCGAGAAACAGAAAAAACAGTTGTTAATTCCTGGAATGAATGGGATCCGCTAAAGCATATCATTCTCGGTCGTGCCGACGGAACTATGGTCCAGGCTCCTGAGATAGCCGTTCAACGCGATTGGCCCGAAGACGGATTCCCCTTGGGCAAATACGGGCCTTACCCCCAGGAAATGGTCGATGATGCCAACGAACAGTTAGACAATTTTGCCAAAATTCTTGAGAGGCGGGGCATTCGCGTTGATCGGCCGACTCCTATCGATTTCAGCCAGGCGGTTCAAACTCCTGATTGGAAACAGGAAACGATGTTTGGCTGCACACCTGTTCGGGACATACTGCTTACGATTGGCAACGAAATTCTGGAAGCGACGATGTCCTACCATAGCCGCTGGTTTGAGTTTATTTGTTACCGGCCTTTGTTCGAGCGATACTTTAAAGAAGACCCAAACTTCCGCTTTGAAGCGGCGCCCAAACCGCGTTTATCAGAACGCACTTACAAGAAAGACTGGTGGAAGAAATGGAACTCATTAAGTGAAGAAAAGCAGTATGAGCTTGCGGAAAAAGGTGACTGGATACTTACTGAAGCAGAGCCGCTGTTTGATGCTGCCGATGTTGTTCGCTACGGAAAGGATCTTTTTGCCCAGAAGTCAATGGTTACCAATGATGCAGGCATTGATTGGCTGCGACGCCACTTCCCTGAGCATCGAATCCATAAGGTGGGGCGTAGAGAACTGTTGCCCTGGCATATGGACACAACCCTTATACCGCTTCGACCCGGCCTTGCGCTCATCAATCCAACCCGACCCCCTCTCGATAAAGTAGAACTAGATCTATTCGAGAAGAACGATTGGGAAATATTGGAAGCCCCAAAAGCGCTCCTCAAGAAGAAATATCCGTTGGATTTCTGCAGCTGGTGGCTAAGCATGAATACTCTTGTACTTGATCCCAAGACCATCTGTGTTGAAGCCAGTGAGACTCCTACCATGGAATTGTTCGATAAACATGGCTTTGAAGTTGTTTCAGTCCCGTTCTATAAAGTATCACCATTTGGGGGCGGGCTTCACTGCTGTACGGCAGATGTTTACCGGGAAGGAACCTGTGAGGATTACTTCCCGAAACAGATTGAGGGTTTCTAAAATTCTAGGCTATTCATTTTTTTCTATGGCAAAACAATATGCATATTGAATTTTATTATTGTAAAAAAACAACACTTCTAAGATGAAAGAAACAAAAAAAGTATTGGAAAATACTATAAAAAGATGCAGGGAAAGAGATATCATTATCCCCACCTACGAGGAAATGGCTCATCCCGAAAAGATCCCCCAGGGCATAAAAGAGGAACTTCGAAACATAGGACTATGGGATCTCCATTCAAGAAACCTTTTTAGAATCACATGGAAGAATGAACCCGTAAAATCCGGAGGTGGGTTTGGCGACGTTAATTATATGGAAATTCCGAAGGAATTAACAGGCGTCAAAGCCAGAATCATAATGCTGATCGGGAAATATTTCCCTACAGGATCTCATAAAGTTGGGGCCACATTCGGGCCTCTTGTGGAAAAACTGGTAAGAGGTGCATTTGATCCAACGACTCAGAAAGCTTTGTGGCCCTCTACAGGAAATTACTGTCGAGGCGGAGCATATGATTCCTATCTTCTTGCCTGTCCAAGCATAGCAGTGTTACCTGAAGAGATGTCCCGTGAAAGATTCGAATGGTTGCAAAAAGTTGGGTCAGAAATCCATGCTACCCCTGGCTCGGAAAGCAACGTCAAAGAAGTTTATGATAAGAGTTACGAATTAAAAAGAGATCGACCTGATGAGGTCGTTATTTTAAATCAATTTGATGAGATTGGAAACGCCATCTGGCATTATGTGTGTACAGGACAGGCGATTGAAGAAGTCTACAATAAAGAAAGAAAAGATAAACAAAGGCTTACTGCCATATTTTTGACTCAGGGCTCTGCAGGGACTTTAGGGAGTGCGGATTATCTACGTGAAAAATTCCCGAGAATAAAGGTCTGTGCCGGTGAGGCCTGGCAGTGCCCTACTCTTCTATACAGTGGCTACGGAGCCCATAGGATTGAAGGCATTGGAGACAAACATGTTCCCTGGATTCACAATCTGAAAAACATGGATATGGTCGCCGATATAAATGATGAGTTTTGCATTCGGCTTTTGCGGCTGTTCAACGAGCCTTCAGGAAAGAACTACCTTAAATCAAAAGGCGTCTCAGAGGAAATCATCGATAAATTGCATCTGCTTGGAATTTCTTCCATCGCGAACCTTATCGGCTCTATAAAAATGGCTAAGTATTATGAGATGAATGAGAATGATATCGTGTTCTCCATAGCCACAGACTCAACAGAACTTTACCAATCCCGGATTGAAGAATTGAAAGTCGAAAGAGGCGACTATACAGATAACCAGGCTGCGGTGGATTTTGATAGCTGCCTCCTGAATCTTACAACAGATCAAATGCTCGAGCTCAGTTATTGGGATAAGAAGAGAATGCATAATCTTAAATACTTCACATGGATTGAACAACTCGGGAAAGACTTAGAAGAGTTGGACCGCCAATGGTACGATGAGAACTACTGGAGAGATAAATATCTTTCTTACACGGAATGGGACAAACTCATAAGGGAATTTAACGAAAAAACAGGGCTGCTTAAGAAATATAAGTAGGTAAAGTCTCTTAATCCTGGATTATTCACGAATCGAGATAGCCAAAGAAATCGTTGCGAGGAGCGAAGCAACGTAGTGATCTTATGCCTTTAATTATGGAGGAACAAACTTATGAGCAAATATTTATTTTCGGTCTTTTTTTGTTTTCTTGTAGCGGCATTTTCTATCGCTTCAAGTTGTAATCTCGCCGAGGATGGGTATGACATTCTCATAAAAAACGGTCGAATTGTTGATGGAACGGGTAATCCATGGTTCTATGGCGATATTGGCATAACTGGGGATACCATTGCCGAGATAGGAGACCTCTCTGGAAAAACCGCCGCAAAAACGATTGATGCTCAGGGATTGGTTATCTCTCCGGGATTTATCGACATACATACTCACTGTGATTATGGATTAGGCAAACCTGAATCCAATGCAAACTTAAATTTTTTAATCCAGGGGACAACAACAGTAATTACAGGCAATTGTGGCGACGGGACATTTAAGATTGCTGAGATCAAAGATAAATGGGAAAAACAAGGCATCGGAACAAACGCCATCCATCTGATAGGTTATTGTGATGTCCTGGAAGAAGTCGTGGGGAAGGAACCGCGGGCTCCGAATCCAGAAGAGCTTGAGAAGATAAAGGAAATTGTTCGACAGGCGATGAAGGAAGGGGCGTGGGGGATGAGTACAGGTTTAGAAAACCATATTCCTGGGCGGTTTTCTACTACCGAAGAAATCATCAAAGTAGCTAGAGTTGTTGGCGAGTATGGAGGGGTTTACTCCAGCCACCAGAGGAATGAGTTTGATCGTGTCCCCGAAGCTACCCAAGAAACCATCCGAATCGCAGAAGAGGCTGGAGTGCGGGCCAATGTATCCCACTTGAAAGTAGGCAGAAAGAATTACTGGGGGAAGATGAAAAAGGTTGTAAAATTGATTAACGACGCCCGGAAAAGGGGAGTATACGTCGTTGCAGATATGTATCCCTATAACTATGCATCAGGAGGAACCATTATTCCGATTGCTGAAAACGCTGGTTGGGCTCCTTTTCTTCTTCCAGATGATATGGAACCATTTGCGGAACTCAGAAAAAAGATGAGGGCTCAGAATGTGACAGATGCAGAGAGAAAGAAGTTGCGAGAACAGTATGTAGATGAGCTAGCAAAGGCCCTCTCTGATAAATCAAAGCGGGAACAGATCAGGAAATCAGTACTTGAGGGAAAGCCTCATAGGCCAAGTTCTGTAGCCTTAGCGGGTTGGGATAGCGTTTTAGTTAAAGTAGCCGAGAAAAATACCCATTTGATTGGAAAAATACTTTCAGATATTGCAGAGGAACAAAAGAGAGATCCATTTGATGTTGCCGCAGATTTAGTCATTGATGAACCTGACCTGTATATCGCCATGGGAGTTATGTCGGAGGACGACATGAAGTATGCGATGAAGCAAGACTGGCTGATGTTTTCGAGTGACGGAGACGCCTGGCCAATAATAAGGGAGACTGACATACCTTTGATTTGGCATCCCCGCGATTATGGCGGCCAAGCTAGAGTACTCCAGAAGTATGTTAGAGAAGAGAAGGTGTTGACACTGGAGAATGCTATCAGGAGGATGACTTCCCTTCCGGCTTCCTTCCTCCAGATGAAGGATAGGGGATTGCTAATGAAAGGATACAAAGCTGATATTACAATATTCAATCCTGAAACCGTCAGGGTGAATGCCACGCATTCTGACGCGCGCCAGTACAGCACTGGGACTGAATATGTGATTGTTAATGGAAAGATAAGTATAGAAATTGGTGAATATAATGGAGCCCTTAATGGTAAACTCCTATTGTTAACAGATAACTAATTTTTATTGAGAGGAGGAGTTATGGGCAGCAAACAAAAAGTATTTACAGGTCTAGTATTTTGCTTGTCACTGGCTCTGGTTTTTGGAGTTACAACACAGACAGCTGGCGCTTTTCAAGCCTATACCCATAATGCTCTTACAGACAAAGTGGATGAATTGTTCAAACAATGGGATAAGGATGATTCTCCGGGGGCAGCGGTCGGGATTTTTAAAGACGGAAGAATCATATATGCCCGAGGCTACGGCATAGCTAATCTTGAGTATGCCCTTCCTTGGACGCCACAGACTCCGTCACGCATAGGCTCTATTTCAAAGCAGTTTATTGGCATGTGTATAGCTATTCTTGCCGAACAGGGAAAGATATCCCTGGATGACAACATCCGAAAATACATCCCTGATTGGCCGGAGTATAATGGACCGATAAAGCTCAGCCATCTGATGCATCATACAAGCGGCGTGCGGGAATATTTGACTCTTGTGGAATTAATGGGAAAACCAGAAGGAAGCGGTTATGTTTATACGCCTAAAGAACTTGTTAAAACACTCTCGCGTCAGAAAGAACTAAATTTTAAGCCCGGAGATGAGTATTCTTATTCAAATTCGGGGTATTTTTTACTCTCAGAAATTGTTAATCGAGTGAGCGGAATGAAAACAAGCGCTTTTGCAAAAAAATATATATTTGATCCGCTCGGAATGAATAACACTCATTTTCATGATGACCCAAATATGATTGTGAAAAACAGAGCGTATGGATATTCTCCAGAGAAAGAAGGCGGATACAGACTGGATATACTCAGGCTTAAAGTGATAGGTGATTTGGGTGTTTTTACCACTGTTGAAGACTTCTTGAAATGGGATCAAAATTTCTATGACAATAAATTGGGTGCTGGCACCCAAAATCTGATCAATATGATGCAGACCCGAGGGAAGCTAAACAACGGCAAAGAAATCCCTTACGCTTTTGGGCTGAATATAGATCACTACGGGGGTTTGAGGACCGTGAGCCATGGAGGATCTGCCGTTGGGTACGTGGCTCAATATATGCAGTTTCCTGACCAGCGGTTTTCTGTTGTGATCCTGTCAAACCTGAGTAATTTTAGTCCGGGAAGAATCGCAAGAAACATTGCGGATTTGTATCTCGCAGACCAATTCACGGAATCTCCAACTCCCAGGCGGAGGCAACGTCCTCGAGGAGAAAAGCCCAAGCCCGTTAAACTTACATCTTCGCAATTGCAGACATATATCGGTAACTACTACAGTGATGAGCTCGACATTACCTATGCTCTTGATGTGGAGAGTAATAATTTGGTCTTAAAACTTCGAGAGACTTCGAGCATTCTTACTGCGTATTCAACAGATAACTTTGGTTGGGGCAGAAGGAGACTGGAATTCAAGAGAGGTAAAGATAAAAGAATTATTGGTTTTATACTGCAGGCTGGACGCGTTAAGAATTTGAAGTTTCAAAAGATTAAGGAATAGTGATAAAAAAAACCATTTTTAAATTAACCTGAATTATTCACGAGTCGAGGTTGCCGCAGGCGTCGTTGCGAGGAGCGAAGCGACGCGGCAATCTCATCTTAAAAAGAGATTGCTTCGCTATCGCTCGCAATGACAATCTATATATAATAGTATTAATGAAACAGTGTACTAAGGAGGACCCAATGAATAAAAAATTTTCATTTTCTTTCTTCTTCCTGCTGCTATTGTTCTTGCCATTTATTCTCATTGCCCAGACCGCACCAGATAAATTTTTAGGCCATAGAGTTGGTGCAGACCGCAAGCTTGCCGATTACAACCAAATTCAGGCTTACTTCCAAAAACTCGATAAGGAATCGGGAAAAATCAAGGTTTTGACTATCGGCCAATCTACCTTAAACAAGCCCATAATCATGGCTGTCATAACTTCCGAAGATAACATGGCTAAGCTTGACACCTATCGAAGCATAACCAAAAAACTGAGAGATGCAAGGGGCCTGACTCCAGATGAAGCCAGAAAGCTGGCTAAGGAAGGTAAGGTTATCGTTTTTATAACATGTAATCTTCACTCAACAGAAATCGGCTCCTCTCAGATGGCTATGGAATTTGCCTACAACTTAGTGACGGGAAAAACACCCTTTGATACTGATAAAGTGCTGGAAAATGTCATCATTCTGATTGCGCCAACCACTAACCCGGACGGCCAGCAAATGGTAACTGATTGGTACAGAAAATATGTGGGCACCAAGTATGAGGGAGGCCGTATGCCGCGGTTGTACCAAAAGTATGCAGGACACGACAACAATCGTGATTGGTTCATGTTAAACCTGGCTGAGACAAAAGCCGTCACAAAAGTCATGTATCATGACTGGATTCCTCAAATCCATATCGACCAGCACGAGATGGGCCCTTCGGGTGCACGTCTTTGGATCCCGCCTTTTGCGAATCCTCCCAATCCCAATGTCCATCCTCTTCTCTGGCGTGGAGTTGCCCTGTGCGGGATGAACATGGCCTATGACCTCCAGAAGAATGGCTTCAAAGGTGTCCAATACGGCCAGGAATTTGCTGGATGGTGGGATGGAGCCTGTGATAATACTCCCTGGTTTCACAACACCATATGCCTTCTCAGCGAGGCAGCGGAGGTAAGGATAGCCAGCCCGATTAATATTGATGGCGCAGAAATATCAAAATCATATATTGAAAAAAGCATGCAGTTTCCGGACCCATGGCCTGGAGGATGGTGGAGGCTGAGAGATATCGTAGATTACGAGTTAACCCTTTCCCTGAGTCTGGTTAAAACAGCTTATCTCCACAAGGAAGAGTTTTTGTACGACTTTTACAGAATGTGCAAGGACTCCATCGAAAAAAGAGAAGAAGGCCAGCCACATGCTTTTGTCATTCCCAAAAAGCAATGCGATTACACGACCACACTCAGAATGCTCGACATCCTGATGTCCGCTGGCGTAGAAATCAATCAAGCTAAAGAAGACTTCGTCGGTGGCGACAAAGTCTACGCAGCCGGCTCTTTTGTCGTCCTGATGTCTCAACCTTACAGACCTTATGCGCAGGCCTTGCTCGAAATACAAAAACATCCAGACCTCAAACGCCAATATCCTAACGGCCCCTTTATTCCACTGGCTTACGACAATGCGGGCTGGACTCTTCCCTTACAGATGGGGATTAAATGTGATCAAATCAATAATCCCCTCAAGGCAAATCTTACAAAAATGTCTAAAGTTCCATACCCGTCCCCAACACGTCCCCCAGAAGCTGCGTCATATATCGTCCTTGATTCCCGACTCAATAATTCCTTTTCGGTCGTTTTTTCCCTTATCAAGACGGAAGCAGAAATCTACCGCTCCAAGGATATCGTCATAGGTAAAGGATTCAAAGCGGCTGCGGGAAGTTTTATCATAAAGAACACTCCTCAGGTTAGGAAAGCCCTTCCTGGGCTTTTGGATAAATGGCATGTCAGGGCCTTTGGGCTTGAAAACATCGCAGATATACCAAAAGCTTCTTTGAAGAGATTCCGGATCGGCCTCTATCAGTCCTGGAGATCCAACATGGATGAGGGTTGGACGAGGTATGTTTTTGATGATTTGAGCATTCCTTACACGACACTTCACAATAAGGATTTTAAAGGAACAAAGAAAAAGAAAGTAAACCTGAGAGCAAAGTTTGATGTGATAGTCTTTGCGGATGAAAACGCGAATATAATAAAAACAGGAAGGCCCAGCCCAACCTCACGCTATGCAAGATATTACTCCAGGAGCATCCCCCCTGAGTATGAAGGTGGCATCGGAAAGGAAGGAGTCGAAGCGTTGAAGTCCTTTGTCGAACAGGGAGGCATTCTTGTTACTCTCCAAAATGCCTGCGAATTGGCTTTCGATGATTTCAGTGTGCCTGCTGGAAATGCCTTAGAAAGAGTTGACCGCAGCAAATTTTCATGTCCTGGTTCTATCTTAAGAGTCAAAGTCGATAACAAATCGCCTATCGGATACGGAATGCCAAGAGAGGCTGCGATCATGTTTTATCGAAGCATGGCTCTAAGCACGCGGGTTCCCCCTGAAGGGTGGGATCGGAAAGTTGTGGCTAGATTTCCCGAAGATGATATCCTTTTGAGCGGTTGGCTCTTCGGGGAAGACGTGATTGCGCGCAAAGCCGTAGTGGTTGATACAACTTACAAAAAGGGTCACATCATTCTGATCGGCTTCCCTTGTCAACACAGAGCTCAGTCTCATGGAACATATAAATTCCTGCTCAACGCACTGTTGTATCCCGAAGTCAAATAGGGGAGCGAGTAACGTTAGATCTTTTATCAGCTTTTAACTTATATTCTATTTCAAGGAGCAAGATAGAAATTAACAATTCCAGGATTAAAAAGGGAAGGAGTAAGATTCATGGATAAGCCAGGGGAACAAGGAAAGAATAAGGTAGGACTCGTTCGTCAGCTCGGGATGTTCGACTCCACTATGATTTTGGTAGGGATAGTCATCGGCTCAGGCATCTTTCTCACAACTGGTATCATGGCCAAGTCTATTCCCTCGGCAGGACTGATCCTGCTGGCTTGGGTTGTTGGAGGTCTGCTTACCATGGCAGGGGCTCTAACCTATGCAGAGCTTGGTGCTGCTATGCCTGAGGCAGGAGGTCAATATGTCTATTTGAGAGAAGCATACGGTCCTCTTTCTGGATTTCTGTTTGGATGGATCTTATTTTTGGTCTATGTACCGGGATCTATCGCTGCCTTGGCCGTGGCTTTTGCTGAGTATTTTGGCTATTTTTTTCCTTCATTATCTACCCAGAGGGTCATTTTCTCCACAGCAATAAGCGTTTTTAATAATTCTTTGGAATATTCCCTGTCTTTGGGGCAATTAGTTGGTATTGCCTTGATCATATTTTTATCTGCTGTTAATTACATCGGCGTAGGCTTTGGGAAGATGGTCCAGAATATTTTTACCGTGATCAAGATCGGAAGCATCGTGGCTATTATTACCTTAGGGTTTACAATCGGAAAAGGGACGGCTGTTGATTTTTCTCTGAATCCAACAGGCTTGAATTTGAGTCAGCTTATCATCGGCTTTGGAGTAGCTCTTGTTGCCGTATCCTGGGCCTTTGATGGCTGGAACAATCTCAATTTCGTTGCGGGTGAGATCAAAAACCCAAAACGAAATCTCCCTTTCTCTTTGGTTTTGGGTACACTCATTTTGATCATACTCTATGCTCTCACAAATTATATTTATCTCTATGCCCTTCCTATTGGCAAAATGATGGGGGTGGTCAGGGTTGCAGAAAAAGCAACTACAGCTCTTTTCGGGGGTGCTACCGCAGCCTTGATATCTGCGGCAGTGATGGTTTCTGTATTTGGTTCATTAAACGGAACGATATTATCCGGTCCCCGTGTTTACTACGCCATGGCAAAAGACAAACTTTTTTTCCGAAAAGTTGGAGAGGTCCATCCTCGATTCCGCACTCCCGGATTTGCCATTATCATTCAAGCAATATGGGCCTTTTTTCTTACCTTAAGTGGAACCTTTGAGCAGCTCTTTACGTTCGTGATGTTTGTCGCTATTATTTTTTGGATTACTGCAGCCACTTCAGTTTTTACACTGAGGAGAAAATATCCTGACCTTCCGAGGCCCTATAAGACTTGGGGATACCCGGTTGTCCCGATTGTTTTTATCGTTGCTGCTTTGGGAATTCTTATCAATACCTTGATCGAAAACCCGGTCGAATCTTTGGCGGGCTTGGGATTTACTGCATTGGGGATTCCAGTCTATTTCTACTGGAGGAGAAAGAGCAGACAAAACTTAGACAAGAGTCATCCACAGGAGAATTAAAAGAAGAGTTTTATTACTTCTCTTTTCGTTTCCATGGTTTCCAGTCTATTCCGCGGATGTATTTCTGCATCCATTTGATCTCTTCTATGTCACGTCGACGCTGATGCCGGGGCTCTCGAAATCCATGTGGTTCTCGAGGAAAATTAATGTACCTTACCGGAGCCTTGCCGATTTCTTTAAGCGCATGGAAGAACATCATGGCTTGATTAGGAGTGCTGACCACATCTCGCGCACCGTGGAGCAAAAGCGTAGGAGTTGTCACATTCTTTACGTACCAGAGCGATGAGACCTTACGCCAATCCTCGGGATTTATCCAGTGAGCTCCCCCGATGTAATGAAGCTTAAGGTCAAAGCTGAGGCCTGGTCCTGATTCCGCAGTCCAGCTGCCGACCATGGCTCCCAAAGAGGCCGCCTTAAAGCGATCGGTCTGGGTTATGACCCAGCTGCCAAGGATTCCTCCCCAACTCCAACCCCGCACTCCCAGCCGCTCTGGATCTGCGATCCTTTTCTCTATCAAGTAGTCTACTCCTGACATAATGTCATCGAACTCACCGCCACCGACATCACCTTGAAGCGCGCGTAAAAGATCATCTCCGTAGCTATCGCTGCCTCGAATATTTGGACCGAGCGAGGCATATCCCAGGCCTGCGAAAACGTGAAACACGGCCCTGAAGCCATTAGAAAAGTGCCCCGGTGGCCCACCATGAATGGTTACTATTAGGGGAAGCTTTTTTCCTTTCTTACGGTTTCCCGGGATGTAAAGAACTCCCTCGATCTCCATCCCGTCTTTGCTCTTCCAGCGTATCACTTCCCCCTTGGCCAACAATAACTCCTTTTCGATCCATGGGTTTGTGTTAGTCAAGCGAATAGGATTTAATTTACCCACTGGAGATACATACAGATCAGGTGGAGTGTCAAAATCGCTATAAGAATAAACCATTTTTGTCCTATCTTTCGAAAAGGCGAGGACACGGAGAGTGCCTTCAACGTTAGTGACATCATGGATTTTTCCTGTGGCGATGTCGGCTCGACAAAGATTGAGATTGGTACGACGTGCTTCGTTGAATAACAGACTCTTGCCGTCTGGTGTCCAGGCGAGGCCGGAAATATTGCCCTGGTTCGGTTCTTCCAGTTTCCTCTTCTTACCAGAATCTGGATTCATAATCCAGAGGAAGCCGTGAGTCAGGTCGTAATCCTTGTCAGAAGGGGAATGGTAGACAAATGCTTTCCCGTCCGGAGCCCACAGGAGATTTTCCTCCGGAGCATTATTATTGGTGAGTCGAACTGGTTTAGAATTACTTACATCAACCAGATAGAGCTCAGACCTATAGAAGAAATTATCGGTCTCTTGTTTTGTTGCTGCGAACACGACTCGTGTTCCATCTGGAGAAACATCAAAGGAGTTGATAATTAGTTCCTCGTTGGTTATTCTCACTTCCTTCCTGGATGAAAGATTGAATACCCACAGGTTTCGCCAACGGGCTTCTTCTCTTCCGTTCGGTCCTTCAAAGACAAAGATCGCATCGTCTCCCAAATCATATTCTTCCTGTTCTTCTTTGCTCCTCGGTTCTTCAGCCGTAAAAAATATTTTGCTTGAATCCGGGGACCATTTATAAGAATCCACACTGTTCTTGTGAGAGGTGAGCTGAACAGCTTCCCCTCCGTTGAGACGCATGGTGAATATCTGGCTTTTTTTATCGACAGTGCGCTTAAACGAGAGATATTTCCCATCGGGCGAAAACTGGAATGAACTGCCACCTGCATCTCCAATAAATTGGAAGGCGTCGCCTCCGCTTGCCGGAATCATGAAGTGTTTCGTCTTTCTCTTGTTTTTTTCCCAATCCAGCTCCGATTTTGAAAAGAATACCCACTTTCCGTCTGGAGACATTTGCACGTTTCTAAGACCGGCCATATTCAATGCATCATCGACAGTCATAGGACGAAGACTAGCATCCTGCGAATAAACAATGCTAAGACAGAAAAAAAAGAGCACCCAACAAATAATGATTTTTTTCACAGAAACCTCCTCTAAGATTATTGCTTTTTTCAACTTTATTTCTCCTTTCCCTTAAATCATGTACATAAAAAAGAAAAAAAAGTATAATAAAATCCTTTTCTTTGTGCAATATGATTAGATAGCCTTGTTATTTAGCTTGTGAAATACAGAAAGGAGGGCATTTAAATGAGACCAAAATACAGGTTCCAATGGTATCAACAAATATATGACAATCTACCTAAGATTATTGAAGAGGCAGCGAAAGCAGCACAGGAAATGGGCTTGGATAAGTTGAAGAATAAAATAGGATTGTATCCGGGCAGTTCATCCTGTCCTGGATCGCTGCCAGAATATGTCCTGGATGCAATCATTAAAGCAAATCAAATCCCGGTACTGCCTATGAGAGAAGTGGAAGATGAACTCAGAGAGGTCATTAAAGATATTTACGGTGATGAATATGACGCCGCCGTGACAAACACGTGCGAAGCAGCATTGCGGGTCTGTTTCGAGACTCTATTTGCCCCACCAACCATGAGGAAAGGAGAAGCTTATAGAGCGAGGTATATCGCACCTTACGGAGAAGATTTTGATTTCATGGCAGCGTATGGAAGGCCTTTTCCCCCAAAGTATAAAAATCTTTTTATTGACAGAAGTTGTTCAGCCGGAGAGTTGGGTGTTGAGGCGAAGTGCCTGCCGAACCTGGATTCGATATTTGTCCGGCTTGTTGGAACCAAATATGAGGTTCACGGCATAAAATTCAATCCTGTCCCTTTGATGACAGGAACAGATGCTGAGAAATCTATAGAGAGGATTGCGGAGGTTGCTGAGCGGCACGCAGACACTCTGGCAGGCTTCGAAAGCATTGGCTATGATACTCCTGGATATGGGTATGACGAGAAAGATGAGAGCGGCGTTCCAAAGCTTAAAAAACTTATTGGGCAACTTGCTGACAAATATGATGTTCCGTATCTGGTAGACAGCGCCAGCTGCCTTCCTGTTATAGGGCTCTCCCCTAAAGATATTTGTGCGGATGTCATGGTTTGGAGCATGGATAAAGCGGCCCGCGCCCCTATAAGCGGCCTTATTGTGGGAAAAGAGGAAATTATGGTTCCTGTTCGAAAGAGCTTAGGGTTGGGCGGTCAGAGACATGGTGAAGTTTCATCCCATAGCAAGGCTCTTTTCTCTTTTTGCGATCCAGGAAGGGATTCTGTTGTCGGCTTGACTGCGGTCTTGAAGACTTTGCGTGATGATCCAGATAAAATTAAAAGACCTATTGATAAATATCACGATATAATTACAGAAGAATTCAGCGCGCTTAAGCCGAGCAGGTTCAGGGACAAGCTCATCATCACAAAATCCTATACAATGGGTGGGACTGAAATCAATTATGAACAGACTTGGGAAGACGGTGAATTCGGGATACCAATTTTTACCAGTGAAGATTTATTCATCAAGGCCCATCCTATAGCATCCGCTCAGGAAGAAATGGGAATTTATCCGGCTCTTATCTACAGTGGAAACATATTCCTGGGTCCGGGGTTGGGAACCCTGGATGAAAATGCAGAGCTAAACGAAGAATATGCAAGATTGGGCGTGAAATCCCTTGTCCGAACTGTTGAAATTGTCTGCAAATATGCAGGTTTAGAAGATTAATATAAAAGCAATGTATGTTTTTCCAGGAAAATGAAATTAACCAAAAAACAAAAGCCATATTTAAGAGAAGAAAAAATACTCTTTATCCCTAAGCCTCTCTTTTTTATATTAACAGGAGTTTTGGCTGCTGTTTTGATACTTTTTTTCACCTTGACCAGATTCCTTCCTAAAAAAGAGGATAGATACATCTCTGAATTAGAAGAATTGATGAGACCTCTCGATGTTTCGGAGCTTAATATCGTCTTTTTCACCCTGGACACGACCAGAGCCGACCATTTGGGGTGTTACGGCTATGATAGAGCTGAAACTCCCAACATAGACAGGCTTGCAGAGACCGGTATATTGTTTAAAAATGCCACTTGTCAGGTACCACTCACTCTTCCTTCTCATTCTTCCATATTCACCGGTACTTACCCCTTCTACCACGGCGTCAGGGACAACGGAGGCTTTTATCTTGAACCGGATAGGACTACCCTGGCAGAAGTACTCAAAGCGCACGGTATGGCTACGAGCGCCTTTGTTGGAGCCTTTGTTGTCGATTCTCGGTGGGGATTGGACCAGGGAATCGACTATTATTTTGATAACTTCGATTTTGCAAAATATAAAAGGATATCCCTCGATTCTGTTCAGCGAGCAGGGGGAGAAGTCATAGGAGCATTTTTTGAGTGGTTTGAAAAAAATTACCAGAAGAAATTTTTCAGCTGGATTCATCTCTACGACCCACATACTCCTTATGAACCGCCTGAACCATACAAAACCAGATTTTCGAAATGGAAGTGGGGACTCTATGATGGTGAGATAGCCTATGTTGATGAGTTGATCGGGAAAGTGCTGGATAAACTCATCGAAAAAGACGTTTTAGAGAGAACCTTGATAGTGATAGTAGGTGATCATGGAGAAAGCCTTGGGCAACATAAGGAAAACGCTCACGGCTTCTTTATTTATGATGTGGCCACCTCTGTTCCTTTGATCATCCATTTCCCTTCTCAAAATCTAAGAGCTAACAAGGTCAATGCACGTGTGGAAACAGTTGATATCATGCCCACCCTGCTGCAGATATTGGGTCTACCTCTTCCCAGTGAAGTTCAGGGGAAGAGCCTCCTCCCACTGATTTTGGATGAAAGCTTGAAGCAAGAACGTTTTGCATACAGTGAGAGTTACTATCCGCGATATCATTATGGCTGGAGTGAGTTGAAAAGCATCCAGAACTCCCGTTACAAATATATTCGGGCGCCAAGGCCTGAGCTCTACGATATTGTTAACGATCCAAACGAGCTTACCAATATCTACGGACAAGAGATCAGAGTAGGAAAGCAGCTTGAAGAAAAACTAAACAGTCTGCTGGAAAAAATGTCTGCAGAAGGGATTGAAGAGAAGGGCCCCCAAAAGCTGGATGAAGAGGCTATGGAAAAGCTTATGGCTTTGGGCTATGTTGGAGGCTTTACTTCACAATCGAAACTAAGCGAAACAGAAGAACTACCAGACCCGAAGGATAAAATCCATCTCTTTAATAAAATAAAAATGGCTGAAGGAAATTTTGCCCAAGATAAACTGGATGGAGCCTTAGAGAGAATAACAGAGGTCATAGAAGAAGATCCTCTTATTAAGGAAGCCCGTCGAGTCCGGGCTCGGATCTTTTTAAAACTGAACAGGATCGAAGAGGCAATAGAAGAATGTAAAAAGGCGTTGGAGATTGATCCGGAATACGAAGCTGCTATATTCAGTCTGGCCCACGCTTACAAGCGGCTAAAAAAATACGAGGAAGCCATCACTGGGTACCAAAGGTTAATGCAATTGGATCCTCGAGACCATAAACCTGCCTATAACCTTGGAGAAATATACATGAAAATGGATGATATAGATAAGGCCATATTTTATTTGCAAAAAGCAATCGAGTTAGAGCCTGAACGGAGCTCTATGGCTCACAATCTGTTGGGGTCAGCTTATTTAGAAAAAAAAATGCTGGAACAGGCAGAGGCAGAATTCAACAAAGCCTTGGAAATGAGACTGCATATTCCGGATGGCCATTTCAACCTGGCCCTGGTTTATGAAGAGAGGAATGAGCTACGAAAAGCGGTCGAAGAATATAAAAGGGAAATCGAATTGCATCCAGCAGCCTATCCTGCTCATTTCAATCTGGCAAAACTTTATGTGAAGATGGGTAATATGCAGAAGGGGATCGAACATTTCAAGGAAGCCATCAAACATAAAAAAGATTTTGCTAACGGATACCTTTTTTTGGCAAAAGCATACTTGGATCTGGGTGAAAACTTTGACGAAGTCATTCAACTGAGCAAGAAGGGTCTTGAATTGGCTCCGGAATCAGAATATGCACCCTTAGCCCATTTTATACTGGCCGATATTTACAATCGCCGTGGTCAAACGGATAAGTATGATAAAGAGCTTCGAAAGGCCCGAGAGCTGCAGCAAAAGTTAGAGAAGAATAATCGAAAGAATAATAATTAAGGTAAATTCAAACTTTTTAATATCTCTTTTGCTATCGCAGCATTCTGATTTTCTGGATCCAGTTCTATGAATTTTTGGAGAAATTCTTTGGCTTTTGCTGAGTTGCCTAAGCCGATATAAATGATACCAAGCTGATAGTAGGCATCAGAGTAATTTTCGTCTAGGGAAATCAATTTTTCAAGAACCTCTTTCGCTTGTTCTTTTTTCCCAAAATTCATTAAGCATACTCCGTAGTTGTAATAATGGGTGGCATCTTGATCGCCTAATTCGATTGCTTTTTTATAGAACTCAATCGCCTTTTCAAACTCTTTCTTTTTTGCATAGATTTTTCCTATGTTTGCAGTGGGTAAAATGAAATCGGGCTTCAATTCGACAGATTTTTGATAATCTTCCATTGCTTTATCCAAGTCACCGGTTTTTTCGAAGGCCGCACCTCTGTAATAATAGAAAACCGAATTTTCCGGATCATCTGTAATCGCCTCTGTAAACTTTTCTATTGACTCTTCATATTTACCTTCATTCAATAAAGATATAGCCTTGCTTGAGATTTTTTTTGTTAAAGGCGGAGGGCCTTTAAAAGGCCTAAGTTTTATTTCTATTTTAGCTGTATCTCCTAGCGACACCCTTACTGTGCTTTGCATCGGCATATAATTTTCCTTTTCAACTATAATCTGGTAAACACCAACTGTCAGCCCGCCCCTGTAGAAATGTCCTTTTTTATCTGAATGGGATACGAGTCTTAAACTGGCGGATTTGACAGACACGAATGTAATTTTGGCCTTGAGAATCGGCTCTCCTGTTTGTTCGTCTTTTATGAATCCTTCAACAGCACCTGTAGTAGACGCAAAGGCTGCCAGATAAAAGGCCAAGATGATAGATAAGCCGATAAAAATCAATTTGCTGATGGTTCTCATCTTATTTCTCCTTGTTATTGTTCAGATCTTTCTTCTTAGATTTTTCTAAATTTTCCGCTCTTTCCCAGTAAACTTTTGCCTTTTCTCTTTCTCCCAATGAATGATATATGGCCCCGAGGACTCTATTAAGCTCAACCGTATCTCCATATTTACGCAGCATTTCAAAATATTCGGCTGCCTTCTGCTTTCTTTTGAGCTCCAGAAATGAATTGGCAAGAAATAAGAGTACAGAATAATTTTTTACAACGTTCTCTTTTTCCAGGATTTCGACAACTTTTTCATATTCCTTGTTGGCGTAATAAGCCCGTGCTATGACTGGAAGCGTGGATGAATTCCACAGGTTTTCAGGAAGTTTGTTAAAGTATTCTATTGCTGTATCGAACTCGCCCTTATTTATATATTCCTGACCAATCACAAACATATAGTTAAACTCTGATGAAGCTGCCTCAGATCTTTCATAGTCTAAAGGCTTTTCGACATGAAATGATATGACAGATATTATTTTTTTATAAATCTCCCTTTTTTCGTTTTTTATGCTTAAGAAATAATTGTCACTTTTAATATCCGTCAATGGCTGTCTGAACATAAAAAGATTTCCCTGTTTCACAACATCCTTTATTTCAAAAGAGTTATTTTTGTCTACTAAACTCCTAAGATGAATAGTAGGTTTTTGTTCTGAAAAGACTAGACCTTCAAGAGATTCAGTTTTGTTGAAAATTAACCGTGGATCCGCGAGTACTTTATAGCCTTTAATACTAAAAGGTATAAAATTATCAGATCCAAGCTCTTTTATTTTAAATCCCACCAGAACGGGCACGGTATCGCTGCTTATACTTGTCCTCTCTTTATGGATAAAATAGCCTTCCTTGGTCTTATTAGAAAAAGTTATAATGACATTGTACTCCCCTTCAACGATAGGAGCGAAATCTTTGAAGGCGAGCTTTCTTTCTTCAACCTCAGTTTTTTTCTTAAGATCATCGAATTCCAAATGTATGTTTCTCTCCTGTTGATGTATTGTTCTTCCCTCCAAGTCCTCTATTCTCAGATTAATGGTAATATCCAGTGCATATAAATTGTCAGCAATTCTCCTCAAGTCAATATCATCGGGCATAATAGAATAATTAAGGAATGTAAATCCTTTATTCTCACTTATAGAGATAAATCCTTTTCCTCCAATTTCTTTTGCTGAATATGCAACATCTACCATACCCGCGAATGTCGCGAAATTTTTAAGATAATTTCTTTCCACTTCTCTTTCGGGTAAAGTATGTATTTGGGCAATTGTAGAGCCCGAAGAAGTCAGGGATCGACCCCTTACAGGATCGCCTTCTCCTGGGATAATAGAGAGAGTGGCTTCAGCAAGTTGAGGTAAACTCTTTTTTATGATTTGATATGCCTCGAGTCTTGAGGCTCTCTTCAATGAATAACCGGGAGAGATTATATCTAAAGCATTATGAAGACCTGGGTGAAATTGTTTGTAACTCCCAAAATTTCTAGGCCTATAAAATAATATATGCATAAAAGGTGGAAGTCCGGGCCTCCCTTCAGCACGATAAATCCATAACTCGCAGTCGACTACGTCTTCATAGCCTGAAAAATTTCTTTTCTCAAAAGGTTCACCAAGAAGAATATAAATCCTTCCCCTATCTGAGTTAGGACCTTCTAATTGAGTATCTGCATACTTTAGGCGTCTATAAAACTCAATCTTATATTCATTATAAGGAGTTTCAGCCCTAGAATCTCTAGCTTTCCAGAATTGTTCTTGAAATCTTTTCCTATCTTCCTCTGTTTTCAAACTATAGAAAACTGATTCTTCTGCTTTGGTCATGATGAGATGAACTTCATCCAGCCATTTTTTCCAGGGATCTGATTTTTTTGTTGAAGCGTTTGAAAAGTTCAGAAATGACGCAAAAAAAATAGATATTAATAATGCGAGCAGTAATTTTTGCCTATTTTTCACGTCTTCATTATATCATAAACAAAAGAAATAGAAATTTTTCCTGCTGAAATTCTGAAGAAATAGACACTAAAGTTAATTTGTTTTATTTTTCCGAATCTTGTGTTAGGATTTTTATTCGCAGTTAATATTAACAAAGGATGAATAGGGCAGGGAACTTGATAAGAATATTCCAAAAATTTGAGTCTAATAGGGAGGAGAAAATGTATCTTGCCAATAAAACTAGACATCTAGCGCCTGTTTGTTTAGTTACGTTAATTATAGTAATGTGGGGAACTATTTCTTCTCCACTGGCTGGACAATCAAAGCCAAAATTAAAGGGCACAGTTCTAAACATCAATAAAGAAGCGATCCCACAAGCAGAAGTTCAACTAAAGCATGAAGACAGTGGTCAAATGTTTTATTTCAAGAGCAATAAAAAAGGGGAATTTTCATCCTCTTCCTTGCCTTCAGGAAACTACAACTTAACGGTTGAAAAAGAAGGCTATGAAAGCTATACAGGCGAGTTGAAACTTAGTCCTAATATTATTCGAAAAGTTAAGGTTACATTGGTCAAGGAGAGGGCAGAAGAAAAAAAGAGGGAAGATGAGGCCATCGGCTATTTTAAAAAAGGGATAGAATTATCCGGAGAGAAAAAGCTTGAGGAAGCTATCCAAGCATTTCAGAAGGGGGTGGAGTTAAAAGAAGATTTTTTTGAAGCTTATGTGTACTTGGGAGCTTTCCTTTTCCAGCAACAAAAAGACGATGAGGCAGAAAAGGCCCTCCTTAAAGCTCTTGAGTTAAGACCGGAGGAGCCAAAGCCCAAAGAAATTCTGGCTGATATCAACTTCGAAAAAGCCAAGATATTGATTCAAAAAAATAAGATGGACGAAGCATTAGAAAGATTAAAACAGGCATACAACTTTCGCGCAGATCATGCTTATGTCAATTTTCTCTTGGGCTACCTTTATTATGAAAAAGAAATGAAAGAAGAAGCTATTCAGCACTTCGAGGCTTTTCTCCAGCTTGCGCCGAATGCTCCTCAAGTTAAAGACGTGAAGAAGCTCTTGGAAAGCTTAAAAAAAACGGGATGAAATATCGTTCTGCTTTGTCAGTCTCTCCAATCGGACTTGGGTGCTGATAGTTTTTTGTTCTTAAGGATTCAGAAGGGCATTTCAAAGAGGAGAGTATGAAGCCCAAAATAGAGGCGGGCATAAGATTCTTGGAGAGCGGAGGGGAGAGAAGCACTATCGTTCCCAGTTTTCAGCAAGCTCTGCGGTTAAGGGAAAGAGCAGAACCGCCCTTGCCAAATAATTATTTGAAAGGGGGCTGAATTGAATTTTAAAGGTCGAGATATCATTTCTGTTAGAGATTTCAGTAAATCTGATTTGCTTTATATTCTTAAGATCGCCAAAGAAATGGAGAAGGAAAAGCCAAAACTGCTCGATGGTAAGATACTGGCCACGTTGTTTTTTGAGCCTTCGACAAGAACAAGGTTGAGCTTTGAGAGTGCGATGTTCAGGCTTGGCGGTAAAGTTTTGGGATTTTCAGATGAGAAAGTTTCTTCTGTTAAAAAAGGGGAGACAGTCTGGGATACGATAAAGATGGCTGAACGATATAGTGATGTCATTGTTATCAGGAGTCCGGTTGAAGGATCAGCCAGATTTGCTGCTGAAGCTGCTTCCATCCCTGTTATTAATGGAGGCGATGGGGCAAACCAACATCCCACCCAAATGCTCCTCGATTTATACACAATTCAAAAGACAAAGAAAAAGATTGAGGGCTTAAAAATCGGGTTTTTAGGAGACTTGAAATACGGAAGGACGGTTCATAGCTTGGCGATAGCATTAAGTTTTTGGAAGGTGGAGATGTATTTTATTGCGCCTGATGAGTTGCAGATGCCAGAACATTATATTAAAGAGCTTGGGGAAAAAGGAATTAAATGCCATAAAACCAGCGATGTATTTGAGGTCAGTCAAAAACTGGATATACTTTATGTCACCAGAATCCAGCAGGAAAGATTTCCCGATCCATTGGAATACGAAAAATACAAGAATGCCTACAGATTAGATATAACTCTGTTGGATCATATAAAAAAGGACCTGAAGATTATGCATCCGTTACCCAGGGTGGGGGAGATAAGTCCTGATTTGGATGATACCGAGCACGCCATCTATTTTGAGCAGGCTGCCAACGGAGTGGCTGTGAGGAAAGCATTGTTAGCTTTAGTACTGGGCAAGGAGAAGTAAAATGAAGGAGAGAAGGATACCCGCTATAAAGGACGGTACAGTCATTGACCATATACCGAGCAGAGAAACTTTCAGGATTATCAGAATATTAAATCCTCAAGAATTCAAGTATCCGATAAATGTGGCCTTAAATCTGGACAGCAAGAAGATGGGAAATAAAGGCATGATCAAGATTGATAAAAGGTTTTTAACCAAGGATGAAGTCAATAAAATCGCCATTCTTGCTCCTAACGCTACCGTAAGTATTATAAAAAACTACAAGGTTATAGAAAAAATACAAGTAAAACTACCTGAAGAATTAGTAGGTGTATTAAACTGCACAAATCCTGTTTGTATATCAAGCAAAGAAGTAGTCACATCAAAATTCAAAGTTCTCAGAGAAGAACCTCTTGAGGTTAAATGCCATTATTGTGAGAGAGTCTATGAAAAGGATGAAGTGGAAATAAAAAGAAAATGAAAATGAGGGTGGATTAGCCGCCTATCATCTCTCGTGTTAGCCCCTCTTTTTAGAATCTTTCCATATATTTCAAAACGTTAAGGGCCTCAAAAATTAAAATTCTTCAAGTGAAAGATTTTGATTTCTCCTGTCAAAAACCCTCAAAAGTCATCGATATTGATAGAGATAAACCAGGAAACATCAG
>Ga0209636_10000889_pt1 | contig 29645 bp, 36 predicted proteins | sample DeeMarSWOR152_54_FD_187464 | JGI IMG/M metagenome (GOLD analysis project Ga0209636, IMG submission 187464) | Marine sediment microbial communities from White Oak River estuary, North Carolina - WOR-1-52-54 (SPAdes) (version 2) | ecosystem: Environmental > Aquatic > Marine > Intertidal zone >...
GTTTAAGGGGTATGATGATGCTCCTCTATGGCTTTGTTTTTGCAGGCTCATTTTTGCAGTGTCAGCCTTGTCATTTATCGTCGTGTTTTTTGGACCTGCCATTTTTGGTGGAGATCAATTAGGTTTCTTGTTGTATCAGGAATGGACTTTAACTAATATTGGCTTCATATACATAATCGTTATTGTTACTACGTTCATATTGACAGTAATTTCTGGAATCCCAACCTTTCTATACGAAAAGAAGAAGATGAAAGAAATGAAGGAATGAAGTTAGGGTGTAAACACGGGTCTCTTTGGTGAAGTCTTCCATGTCTATGAGAATGTTAAATGTGAGAAATGCGGAAAAGTCATAGCAGAACCAAAAAGAAGAAAAACGGTAAAGTCACATTATAACAAACATCATTTGCAAATGTCCAAATGGTGATTCGTATGAGTGAAGTAAACTTAGCAACAATACAAATGAATGGAGAAAAACAGAACTTCATTCTGAACAAGAAGAACTTCAAGACTGGAAGCAGAGGATATCATGCAACAGGAAAAATCCAAGTGGGAGACAAAAGATACCAAGTCAACATCCTGTGTGTAGAAATAGGTTCAAAACCAAAAGACAAGTAAATACCTACATGCATACAGAAAAGAAGATAGAGAAAAGTGTTTACCAGTTAGAACCTAATAAAGCTAATACTTTACACTATTCTTAAACCAAAGAGTTATTGATAAGATGTGACTAGTTGTGGACAGTTATCTCCACCCTTTAGACAATGGAAACCTGCTTTCTTGTATCTGCAGAACCTCTGCAATCTTTCACTCATTGTAAGCTTACATCTATATGTCCGTCTTTTTCCTTTTTTCTCAGATTCCCATTTACCAAGTATGGTTCCCTTCTTTCCTTTCCTAGTGGAACGTTGTCTCACTTGCATGTAATGTCCTTTAATCTTAGTTCTCTTCCTAGGTTTCTCTTTTGACAACTCAATCATTACATACCTCAAATTCATTTCACAAAACCCTTACGTCTTTGAAATCAATATGAACAATCACCATCCAAGATGAGAACATTGATAGTGGAAGAATTATAACAGAACCAAAAGAACTAATTATGAATTTAAAGCAGTTACTATGACTTTTCATCAAAGGGTTCTATAACCAGTTTTTCTTCTCCAGTTTTGAATGTCACTTTGACTTTTACTGAAGTTTCTGTTTTGAATGGAAACTGAGAATCCTTTGCTAAATATAAGGGTAGATAGATTAAGTATTTACCATCTTTTCTTCTGAACACCCTTGCTTTACCAACATTAACCACACAATCAACTCCATGTTATCAGTAACATAGAACGTTTCTCCTTAAGATTTAATTATTGATACAACCTAAATGAGTTTTAGGCGGATAGTGAGAAAAAACAAGGAGAATATCATAGTGAGCTTGCGACAGGCATATCTAGACTTAATCTTGCTTTCACTGTTTTTTGGACTTATAGGGGCTTTTGTATTGACATTGTACATTTACCTCATATATGGAGAAACCTTTCATGCTATGCTCGCCTTTGTTATGGGAATATTGAGTGTGCCTACAGGAATTGCCGAATTCGTTTTCCCAGTTGAATTCTGGCGAGCAATATGGAAATCTTGGACAAAACGAAAAAGAAGGGAGAAATGAACAGTTATGTTGCTTTCTATTTTCTTATCGTATCTTTGGAAAGAAGGACCTTTAAGTAGTGAAAGATGGTTTATTTTATAGGTTTGGGCTCGTTAGCTTCTGCAGTTTCTCCACTAAGTTTTCTTACTTTCCCATTCACTTTCCTTTCTTTCCCTTTCTACGGTTATGTTGATCTTGTATTCATTTGGGAAAATGAACAGGCATACCTTGGGAATTGGGTTGATACCCTTAAAATCAGTTTTTTAACAATTGATATTACTTCCAACATGCCTATGTCGGGAGTGTTTGTAGTAGCTTTTCCATTATTTCTTGTCGTTAATATTCTTGGTTCGATATTGGGCTACAAAATGAGTAAAAGAATTAGAAGTCAAGAATAAGGCTAAAAATTCCAGAGTGGCATGCATGCAATAGTTTGGGTCTTGAAAATACCTCATAGGTTGAGGGATGTTTGTGAAATTGTCATTATGCTCAAGGTTTTGCATCACTTGAAACTATTTTATAGAAGATTCTTTGACAACGAATATAAGGTGTCATGCATACATATCACACTCGCATCCGTGCAGTTTTTTGGGGCTTGAAGAAGCTGAAAGGAGAAATAGCTCTTTCAATTTCGCCGAAAAGAGAGGCTCTTCAAACCATTCCAAACTGAGCTCCATAAGCCTTTCTCCTTTTCTCATAAGCTCCATGTTTTTATGGATAATTTAAATTTTACGTATACAGAATTATACTAAGCACGTAGAATAACTGATAAATGAAGCATAAAATTACTTGCACGTACCCTGTAGAAAATTCAGCACGACCTCTAAAATCTAAATTAAAAGTGCACCTACAAAAACATTAAGTGTAGAATCTTCTTAACACCATGAAAATGTAGAGGTGAGGTAAATGGTTGAAATACTCGAAATCTACTTGCTCAACCTAGCGATTACGCTATTTATGTTCATCATCTTAACCTTCCGAGCATGGATCGAACTAAAGAACTATCGAATCATGTGGAAAGAACTAGAATGGAGAAAAACTTGTGAAGTCGCGGGAAAAATTCTGAGAGCTGAGAAGAACATGTTTGCAGGAGTGGAAGGCGGTGAGGAATTGTACAAGCTGCTCTGTGAAATGTTCAAAGTGTCTGAGAGTTAGTAGATAAAAAAAGACTTTGTTTGAAACCCGCTTTCACAATTATCCATTACTTAACCATCAAAGAGATAAACACATCTAACTTTTCGATGCTCATTTTGTGTAGAGATTTGTAGAATGTTATGGCGGCGGTTGTTTCTTCAGTTCTAAGTAATCTGTCAATATCAGAACTCCTTGGATTATTAGAAACAAACCAACTATCCATTCCAGAAGATCAGGAAATATTATTACTAGCACACCGAAGATTATGCATATTGTAGCCAAGACTGGTTTTGAAACTGTTATGCCAAACTTTTTTAGTTCCTTCTCTACTGTCCCTGCCATTGGCTTTCTCCTCCAATCACAGTTTACAGAATACAATGGTCATCAGATTTAAAACATTCGATCAGCTTCTCCACTTTTGTAAGTAGAATGAGAGGCTTTTAGGCGGATAAAAAATTAATTAAAGAAACAATATCATTTAATGAGGTGAGATTTTTGACTGAAACTGCGGCTATTAATGAAAAGATAAATGAAAGAAAGACAATTGTTTACAAAACTCTTGTTGATCCTACAGTGATAAAGGTTGCTGGGGAGAAGCTGAAGAACAAAATATTTGTTAGATTTGGGTTTTTTAAGCCTAAACCTGAAGAAATACAGTTTGTTTCTATCGACAAATATTATGAGTCATACATTCTAATTAACGGGAAATATGTAATTGATTATTACCGTAAATGTGCCTACACAATCAATGTTGACAAAAAAGTGGAGGAAGTTATTCTTTTAAATCAGAAATTTAAGCCTAAACAAACGGAAGAACCATCTGCGAAGGGTTATAAGGCGATTAAACTTGAGGGTGAAGAACACTTACTGTATGAGGATAAAGTTTCTCTTATTCTAGACAAAACTGGTCATGAGGTCCCACTAAAACAGTTACCATCTGCTCCTTCCGAGGAGCATCCTATGGAAATGTTAGTTAAGCTTGGCGAGAATGCAAAAAAACTTGAAGTCGCCCCAGACGCAGACGTAGGCATCATCAGATCTAAGATAGTTAAACGACCAGATGATATAAAGCGGATTGTCCATGAACTGTTTGAAGTTACAGAGCGGGCTGTAATTTACACTCCAATCTATAAAGTCTTGTTTCAAAACATAAAGACAGGCGAGGTGAAGGCTATAGAATTTGACGGCGTCACCTCCAAGAGAATCCAGCAGAGATAAATCCAGAGCTTGGAGACATAAGCTTCAGCATATAATTCGAAAGCGCAGTGGAAAAGAAAAAAAGGGAAAAATTAGAGGGCAATGACGAACAGAAGACGCTCAACCAGTTCCTTATAGCGGTTCCTAATCGTAACCTCAGTTACTTGAGCTATCTCAGCTATTTCCCTCTGGGTTTTCCGTTCACCAGTGAGTACTGATGCAATGTAGCTGGCGGCTGCGGCTATGCCTGTGGGTCCTCTACCAGACGTAAGTTTGAGTTCTCTTGCAGTATTGAGGATTTTATGGGCAATTTCCTCCACAATTCCCTGCATGGTGAGTTGATTGGAGAACTTAGTGACGTATTGACTAGGTTTTAATGGTGGAATGAAATAGTCAAGCTCTTTAACGAGGAATCGATAGCTACGCCCCACCTCTTTCTTGTTGATGTTAGAGGCTTGAGCTATCTCCTCAAGGGTTCTTGCCAGTTTACACTGTCGACAAGCCACGTATATGGCGGCAGCTGTGACGCCTTGAATAGACCTTCCTCGAATTAAACGCTCCTTAACGGCCTTCCGATAGATGACAGAAGCGGTTTCAAGAATGTTTTTAGGAAGATTAAGCGCGTTGGCTATCTTAGAGATTTCAGACAGCGCAAAGGCAAGGTTTCGTTCAGTAGCATCGGAGACTCTGATGCGCCGCTGCCACTTTCTGAGTCTATAAATCTGGGCTTTTTGACCGGGACTGAGTCTCTTGCCGTATATGTCGCGGTCATGCCAGTCAATCATTGTGGAAAGTCCTTTATCGTGAATGGTGAAGGTGAGAGGAGCGCCAACACGAGTTCGTTTGGCTCGTTGTTCAGTGTCGAACGCACGCCACTCTGGTCCTCTGTCTGCAAGTCTGGCTGCGACGACAAAACCGCAACTCATGCACACGATTTCGGCGCATTCATAGTCTCGCATGAGTCGGGTGCTACCGCATTCTGGGCATTGCTGAATCTTTGCGGGTTGGGGTAAGGGAGATTCTCGGCTCATCTTCTTTTCCTTCTTCTTTTCATTTTTGGGGTGGAGGGGGTGGCGTAAAGGACATGATTAACGAGATTATGTGTTTTCTCTGAGTTAGGTTTTACTGCAACGTAGGGGGAGGAGGTTGGTCCAAACACGTCGAAAACGGTTCCCACAGACTTTAGGTGTTCGTTCACAACTTTATCGCCGATTCGCGGTGTTTTTTCCGCTTTAAGAATTAAGTTTTTATTAGAGCTTATATGAAGTACACAACCTATTCTCTGCAATTTTTCCCCTCGCAAAAGCCAATGTTTTGGACTTGCCGCTTTATTTAAATCTTTCTCCAATATTGGCAAGCTTATCTCTATTCGCGAACTTTCAAAAGTTCTTTGGCAATCATCTGCAATGTTTGAGTTTTAGAACCACTCTTAGGAACCATGATTAGGCCGGTTTTTTGCCATGGAACACTTGGATGTCCAGCGTCTAAAACAACTTCAGGTTGAAGACCCGTCTGCTTAATCGCTATCTGAATTTCATTTAGTTTCGGTTTTGATGTTGCAAGGTTTTTAGAGACCCGCCGTCCTTCCAGTCTGGTTTTTGTTGAATCAAAGTAAACGGGCCACAATACTATTTTGTCTTTTTTCCGCATGTTTCTTGCCCAATTTGTTGTGGATTTTGAGGGTTTTAATTGTTATGGCTTAAGTGGAAAAGGTTTTCAAAAACTGTTATGTTTTTTTAGGAATGAGAATGGCATTTACAACGCCGTTTTGTCCAGGGCGGGAAATGACGCGTGCAGTGCCCAATTGAGTTTCTATTATCGTTCCTTTTGTGATTACTCCTCGACGGTCGTAGTCTACGTTGGCGGGGTTTTTAACTACACGGGTGATTTTGGTTCTCTCGGTTTTTCCAGTGGAGGGGTTGGAAAGGTTTGCGTGGGTTGCGTTTAATAAACGGGTTTTCATTGTGCCTCCATGTCCTCGTTTAGTTTTTCTTTTTAGTTTGCCTAGTGAGGTTTCTGCTGGGAAGGAGCCTTTTTCAAATTTTCTTTTCTTTCGGTATGCTTGTTTTCTGCCGCCTGAAGGTTTCTTTTTGTGTAGGGTTCCATGCCACACTGACAAGTTTACTATTCTCCCGTTGTGGTCTTGTTGAGACTACAAAAACTCAACATATAAGTTTATCTACTCTGATGGAACGAGTTCTTCAAATATGTTTTTGAGTTGTTTCTTCAAACCGCGTAAATCATGGCTTAACCCGAAATAGTCAGCGAAAAACTCAGTGGTACGTATAATTTTGGTTCGTCCAGCTCTTTCCCGTTCAATCAAACCCAACTCCTCCAACTGTTTAAGATGATCGTAAGAGTGGTGTCCCCGTACGTCAACGACCTGAGCTTGAGGCACAGGCTGACGATAAGCAATGTAGGACAGCGTTTTCAGCGGACCCACGCTGAGGAGAGGTCTTATTGCCAATCTTCGAACTTTTGGCGTGTACTCCGCCTTTAACTGCAAAACAAATCGTTCATCCTCAACCTCAATGATTTCAAGAGCAGTGTCACGATTTTCATATTCCTTCATCAACGTGGTTGTAAGCGTCCTGATCTTCTTTTTAGAGCGGGTGTTAATCATAGACCCTAACGTCTTCAAATCCAATGGGCGACCAGCCACATAGAGCGCCGCCTCTATGAGAGACAACATACGCCTCGTTTTTTCCTGATCAAGAAGTTCAGATGATTCCTGTTCTTCATCCGTCAATGGGTGGACCCTCACGGAGGGTTATGTAGATCTCGCTGAAGTCTTCTTCTTGCCATAGGCTAGCTTTACCAGTCTGAGCGAGAAAGAGAAGGGTTATGAAGGTTTTAACAGCTTCCAGCTTTTTCATTCCAGCTATGAACTTAGAGAAAGTGATTAATCTTCCTTCACCAGCAAACCGCAGAATAGAACTATACAGTTCCTCCATCATCTTCTCAATTTCCATCAAATACAAATCGACTGGAGGAATAAACTCCGGTGGAGGCGGCAGTACAGGCTCCACACGCGGTCTCAAAGCAAGTATACGTTCACCAGTAAGCACCTCATCCAACGCCTTCAACAAATGCTGGATAGTCGTGGATGTCCACTCATAACGAAGAGGAAGGAACAAAGGTGGGGGAAGAAAGCCAGGTGGAGGCTTAGCAGGAACAGGGGGCTCCTCCAGTTTTAACAGAAGTTTGGATTTCATGAGGTATATGGTGGAGGATGAATCAAGCGCCATACCTGAAGCTCTGAAATCAACTTCTCCTCTCTTATCCATTTCCTTTAGGAGCGAAGTTAACAAGAAAGATATGTTCACATCCCACGGCCTTATTTTTCTCAGCTTGTGAAGTTCAAAAAGCACGTTCAATGGAGGCTGAAAATAGAAAGGTTTACTGACTGACGAGGACACTAGGCAGCCTCCTTAAACACGGTTGAAACCACGTGGGAGACCCCACTGTACTCATACACGCCATAGATACTTTTTGCTTTACTGACCATCTCAGGCTTCAAAGTGACAACTAAAAACTGGGATTTCACTGACTCCTCACCTAACAACTCACCCAGCCTAGATACGTGAAAGGCATCCAAGTGCGCGTCAACTTCATCAAACAAATAGAAAGCTGCGGGTGAAAAGTCTTGCAAAGCAAATATGTATGCAACAGCGGCTACGGATCTCTCTCCGCTGCTGGCTCCATTCACAGGTATTGGAGGCTTACCCACAAACTGAACAATCATATCCATACCACCAGCGAACGGTTCTTCGGGATTATCTAACTTAAGCGCAGCTTCTCCGCCACCAGTAAGCTTTGAGAAAAACTCAGCGAATTTTTCGTTTATTTTATTGAAGGCTTCCATGAAAATCTTGCGTTTTTTCCGTTCAATTTCGTCCATGAAAGAGATTATGGCTTGTTTTTCTCTCTCCAATTCATTCATACGCACGGACAACTCTTTATATCTTGAAACCTGTTCGGCATAGTGGGACTGAGCTAATTGATTAACGGCTCCGAGACGTTCCACCTCTAATCGCATCAACCTGAGTGATGATTCCGCCGTTGTGAGCTGATCTGACGAAACCTTTACAGGTTCCTCGCAGCCAATTTCCATCAGTCGATGACGATGTTGATCTGTCTGTAACCGAAGTGTTTGCAGTTCAAGTTGAAGCCGATTGTGCAGTTCCTCAGCTCGTTCATACTCAGTGTCTAGTCGACGCAGATGCTTGTCGATGTTGTCAATTTTAGATGTAAATTTTCCTACTTCTTTTCTGGCAGTTAAAATTGAATGAGAAAGCTCTTCTTTAGAAGTTTCAAGTTCTTTCAGCTCTTGCTCTAACGCCTCCCTTTGTTCCAGCGCTTCCTCAACCTCTCTTTCTAAAATAGAGAGTTGCGCACTCACTTTTCTAAGCTGAACTTTAATGTTGTCTGAAGCTAGTTTGAGAACGTTTTCAAATTTAGACCGGAGAGTTGCCAGTTCGGTTTCCACGCTACCAAGCCTTTGCCTCAACTCTATGACGTTTTCACCTAAAGTTTCTCGCTGAATCTCCATTTCCTGAATTCTAGCTGGATCCGTTTTCTGTCGCAGGATGCCTAATTCATTGTTTAACTCTTGTATCTCCTTTTGAAGAGTCTTGCGTTGTGACTTTTGAAGCTCCACACTTGTCTTTTCCTTTTCAATCCGCCTTTGAACACGTTGAGTAAGCCCATCAACACGCTTCATGTTGCGCTTAGTCCGCTTGATGCTTCTGCGTATTCGCGTGATTTCGCCTTCAAGAGTAGTGATGGCTTCAGCTAGACGAACAATTTGCACTCGAGTCTTGGCGATTTCCTCTTCGAAAGTGGACATCTCGTCTCCTCTCCGCGTCAAATGTTCTTGAAGAGTCTTCACAGCATCCTCTAGGCTTTTTACAGCGGACTCGCTTGGGATGATCGTGGAGAAGTCGATTGGAGATCGGTAGTATCCGCTTTCTATTCCTCCACCAGTTTCGTAGAGGTCTCCGTTAACTGTGACTGCGCGATAACCATTGCGAGAAGCGACAATAGCTGCTTTATCGTTCTCGGCTATCAAGGTGTCTCCGAAAACGAAAATTACTGCTGGCTCATACCGTTTTTCACGCTTAACAAACTCTGAGGCGACTCCTCTCACTCCTCTGAGTTCTGTGGGACTAATGGATTTAACTGGTAAAGTCTCAAGTGGAATAATCTTCACTCTGCCGAGTTTCAAGCGCTTCAGCGTCTCAGCACACGTGAAGGCTGCATCAAAATCTTTAACAACAATAGAGTTGAGCCAACCAGCTGCCGCCGCCTCCATCGCTTGCTGGTAAGGCTTCCCTACCTTAATCAGATCTTTGAACCGACCGTAAACTCCGGAGATTACGCCAAGTTCCCCAAGTTCTTCGATGTTTCTTAACGCCTTCTCCTCACCCGCAACGGTTTCAGCGAGTTCCCGCTGAGTGACAAATTCTACTACTGCATCTCTAGCTGACTCTGCTATCTTCCCCGCCTGTGTAATCTCCTTTGCTATTGAGTCTTTTTGAATGGCTTTTCGGTCCAGAGTTTGTTGAAGATTCTTAAACCGACTTTTCTGCTCCTTTTGAACGTTCTCAAGTTCCTTAATGGATGTTTTCAATTCATTTATGGTAGATGCAAATCGGTCCTTGCGGGCGTTGAGATCAGATAGTCTGCCTGAGAGAGTTCTGATTGTTGTTTTACTTTGTATGTAGTCGCTTCGAATATCGAGGAGGTTTTTGTAAATCTTATCCAATCGTTGTTCAATCTGTCGAATTTTTGTGCTGTTTTCACCCAAGTTTGCCCAAAGCTTTGCAGTTTCATCTTGGAGGACATCGTGTTGAGATTGTTTAGTCGTGATCTCGTTGGAAAAGCGATCGTACGCGCGTTTCAGTTTCCGACTTTGTTTACGGTTTTCAACAATTTCATTTTTGATGGCTTCAAGTTGTTGAGTGTTGTTTTCTTTCACTCTTCTAAGTCCTTCAAGACTTGCTGTTCCTGCATCTGTTTTTGTTGCAAGTTCGGTTAACTTCGATTTTATGTCGCCTATCTTGATTTGAACTTCAAGAACGCGGGTTCCGCTCTCTTCAACTTTTTCTGTGCTGAGTTGTCTCCATTCGCTTTCGATTCCGCGACGTTGAGACCTTTGCTCTTCTCTTAGTTGCCTTAAGTTTTCAACTTTGTCTCTGACTTCTTCGGTCTTTGATGAAAGATCATGTATTTTTCTTTCAGTTTCTAAGAGTTCATAGGAAACTTTCATTGCTTCGAACCGCTTGATTTCATTTTGAATGAAACCGTAGCGAAGCAGCTCGTTTCGTTCCCTCTCCAAATCATCTACTCTCTTCTGCACCTCATCTACTCGACCCATAGCAGTTCGAATAGATATTTCGGCGGCTCGAAGCTTCTCTTCGGCTTCAGCCTTTTCAGCATCATACTGCGCTATCCCAATCATGCCCTCGATCATTTTTCTGCGATCATGAGGAGAAATCTCAGCCATGCGCGTAATTGTTCCCTGCACAACCACATTGTGCCCAGTGGAACTAATCCCAGCCATGGATAATATATCAATAATGCGATTTCTGGAAATTCTCCTTCCGTTAAGCCGATAGATGCTTTGACCAGTTACATGGACTTCGCGAGAAATGGTTACTGAGCTAGTGTCCACGGGTAAACGTTTGTCAAAATTGTCAAATTGGATAACAACCTTGGCGGCTTTAGCCTTCTCCACCTCTGCTTCAGGGGATCCATGAAATATGAGTTTTGCGAAACTTTCAGCGCGAAGCCTTCTAGCGCTCAGTTCGCCTAGCACGAATAAAACAGCGTCCACAATGTTTGTTTTGCCACTGCCATTTGGACCTGTAAGCACGGTGAACCCTTTGTCTATCAGGATAGTGGCAGTTTTTGGACCAAAGGACTTGAAGCCCTTGATTTCAATTTTTTTAATATGCGGCATTTTCTTGAACATCCTCTCCGTGATTTAAGCTTGAAGAGTTATACCTAATCGTTTTTGGGCTTCTTCTAGAAAAATATTATAGAAAGTGGTTTTAACTCTTGTGCAAGCTAAGCTACTCTCTTTCCTGTTTTCTTTTAACATGAAACTTTTTTGCTATGTTTTTAACAAATTCTTTGACTTTTTTAACATCGCCACAAACGAGCATATATCCGTTTTTTTGCATTTTGCAGGAAAGACCATTTTCCTTCGCCAATCTTTCCATTTCACTCTTCGAAGTTTCTTCTGAAATCTGAATTCGCACCCAGTGTTCACCACGCGGAATTCCCACGACAAACTTCAATTGAGCTTTCCCTTCCCCCTCAGAAGCCTTTCTAGCCTCGTCCAGCTTCTTCATCCATCGTTCGACATAGTCTGCGCCGAATTTTTCTTGTGCCGTGAACATAAGATGTGATTCCACGTTTTCCAAGTACATTTCAATCCTTGAAAGATTTTCAACGTGTGTAGGATCGGCTTTAAGAATCTGTATCATAGTCTTAGCAGAGTGTAAATCGTTCATCACGTGTTTTGGGATAGTTTCTCCTTTCTTCCGGATTTCAGTAATCAAATCGTCCAATACGTTCCATGCTTCTTCATACCCCATTTTCAATATCACTTCAGTTGTTCTTGCTCATTCATGTATCCATCATTCGCTTTCCCTTAAATTTTCTGCATAACTGTTTTATATCTGCTTCCCTACAACTGAACAAGCAAAATACGTTTGATTAACGAGGTGAGAAAATGAGTGTGTTTGCGGTGCCCGGGGCTTATGATCGAGCCATAACAGTGTTTTCCCCAGATGGGCGCCTTTTTCAGGTTGAATACGCCCTCGAAACGGTGAATCGTGGAGCAACTATATTGGGAATTGCTTGCTCCGAGGGAATTGTATTGGGGGCGGAAGAGAAAATTGAAACAAAACTACAAGACCCAAAATTCACTTGGAAACTTTATGAGATAGACGATCATCTAGGCGCTGCGGTCGTCGGTTTGGGATCCGACGCCCGTATTCTCATCGACCAAGCAAGAGTTTACTCTCAGAGCAACCGATTGATGTACGATGAACCCATCGATGTAGAGATTCTGACAAAGCGTGTGGGAGACATAAAACAACTGTATACTCAACACGCTGGAGTTAGACCCTTCGGAGTTTCAGTCATCTTTGGTGGCATAGACAAAACTGGAAACCGAGTGTTCTCAACTGATCCAAGCGGATCCTACAGAGGATACAAAGCTGTTGCGGTTGGGGTTGGCCGTGAAACGGTTGAAGCCATCTTAAAAGAGGAATATAGGGAAGACTTGAAACTTGATGAGGCAAATAAACTCGTCGCGAAATGCCTAATTAAGGCGCTTGAGGCAAGAGGAGAAGCGCTAAGATTCAAGTTAGCTGTGATCCCAACTACAACAAAAAAGCTTCGAATGCTTACCGATGAGGAAATTGAAGGATACAAGAAGGGTCTCCAAGGCAGTGGAGCCCCATGAGTGAGCGGTTTACAGTTGCGCGTTTAACCCATGAAGGAGACCCCTTCGAGATCCTCGTCAAACCGCAACCAGCTCTTTCCTATAGACTTGGAAAAGTCACATCAATCTCTGAAGTGTTGGCCACTGACACCATTTTCACAGACTCGAAAAAAGGACTGAAGCCTTCGGAAGACAAATTGACTAAAGCTTTCGGAACCACTGATCCTCTTAAGATAGCTAGCATAATACTGAAAAAAGGCACATTACAGTTAACCACTGAGCAACGAAAACAATTAATCGAAGACAAGCGAAAACGGATTATCTCCTTCATATCCCGCCAATGCATTGACCCAAAAACAAACCTTCCCCATCCCCCTATACGCATAGAGCAAGCGATGGGACAAATTCACTTCTCCATTGACCCCTATAAAGAAGTTGAGGAACAAGCAAAAGAGATTGTAAAGCTCTTACGCCCAATTCTACCGCTCAAAATGGAGAAAGTCTCCGTGGCCATCCATATCCCACCTGAACACGCAGGTAAAGTTTACGGAACCGCTAAGGGATTCGGCACCATCAAACATGAAGAATGGCGGGCTGACGGATCATGGGCGGCAGTTGTGGAACTACCCGCTGGACTTTATGGACCCTTTCTGGAAAAGCTTGGAGATATGACTCGCGGTAAACTTGAAGCGAAAATGGTTAGATAATTAAATCTTTATTATGAAAGGTGATGAATTTGCCTACTTTCTATGAAAGAAAACAGATTGTAACTCCTGGAGACTTGTTAGCAGAAAACGATTACATGGCTGGTGACAACACATACAAAGAAAATGGTAAGATTTACGCTACACGAGTTGGACTTGTCGATTATGACAATCGCAGAGTCTCAGTGGTCGCTTTGAAAGCATTTTACATTCCGTATATTGGAGATTTGGTCATAGGAAAAGTGACTGACGTTACTCTTGGCGTATGGCTAATAGACATCAACGCTCCATACCCAGCAGTGCTTCGAGCGTCAGATGCTCTTAACCGACCGTTTAAACCCCAGAGAGACGAGTTGTCCTCCATATTTGACGTAGGCGATGTTGTCATAGCTGAAATAGTTGCCTATGACCGAACACGCGATCCTCTGTTAACTGTTAGCGACCTTGGTCTCGGAAAGGTCAAGCGTGGACAGATTATTGAGGTCACTCCTACAAAGATCCCTCGAGTTATTGGAAGACAAGGTTCAATGATAACCATGTTGAAACAAGAAACAGGTTGCCAAATAACTGTTGGCCAAAACGGCGTAATTCTTGTTAGCGGCAAGTCTCTTGAAGATGAGCAGCTCGCTATTAGGGCTATTCGCAAAATCGAAGAGGAAGCCCACACGAGCGGGTTAACAGATCGCATAACTGAAATGATTAAAAATGAAAAAAGAGGTGTTGAACATGTCTAAGAAGAAAACTGAAAAATTAATAGATAAAAAGGGTATTCGGATAGATGGAAGAGAACTAAACAAGTTAAGACCTATAAAGCTAGAAGTTGGCGTTCTCGACAACGCTAATGGCTCTGCATACATAGAACAGGGAAAAAACAAGATTCTCGCAGGGGTGTATGGACCAAAGGAAGTTCACCCCAAACATTTAGCTATATCAGATAGAGCTTTGCTTCGCTGCCGCTACCATATGGCACCGTTTTCAGTTCAAGAGAGAAAGTCACCTGCACCCTCAAGAAGGGAGGTAGAGATTTCAAAAGTGATCAAAGAAGCCCTTGAACCCGCCATCTTCGCAGAGTACTACCCACGAACATCTATCGAACTGTTCATTGAGGTCCTACAAGCTGACGGGGGAACAAGATGCGCGAGCCTCACAGCTGCCTCTTTGGCACTGGCTGACGCAGGCATCCCTATGCGAGATTTGGTAGCAGCATGTGCAGCTGGGAAGGTTGATGGACATTTGGTGTTGGACTTGAACGATGTCGAAGATAAGGAGGGCGAGGCGGACTTGCCCTTGGCATTGATACCTTCCTTAAACGCCGTGACGTTGCTTCAGATGGATGGAAAAGCAACGCTTGAAGAATTCGAGCAACTTGTAAACATGGCGGTAGAAGGCTGCAAACAGATACATAAACTTCAAAAAGAAGCTTTAAAAGCGAAATACATCACGGTTAAGGAGGAACCGAAAGAATGAAATCTCCAATCATTATTCGCGTGAAACAGAAGCAGATTGCTCAGCTGGTTTCTCAAGGAAAGAGACTGGACGGACGAGGGTTAACTGATCATCGTGAATTCCAACTAGAGACCGGAATCGCTGGACGCGCTGAAGGGTCTGCCCGCGTGCGCCTAGGCAAAACCGAGGTGCTCGTAGGGATAAAAATTGATGTTGGCACACCGTTTCCCGACGTACCAGATAAGGGAGTTCTCACCGTGAACGCTGAGCTGGTGCCCCTCGCTTCACCTTCATTTGAACCAGGACCGCCTAACGAAAACGCTGTAGAACTCGCGAGAATCGTTGACCGCGGCATACGAGAGTCAAAGGCAATTGCTCTTGAGGAGTTGTGTGTGGAGCCCGGGAAAAAGGTTTTCATCGTCTTCGTTGATGTTTACGTTCTCAATCATGACGGAAACCTTATTGATGCTTCAGCGATGGCGGCGCTAGCTGCTTTGCTCAATACCAAGATGTTCAAGTATGAGGTGAAAGAAGGCGAAATTGAGGTGAAGCCAGGCTACACTCCGCTTCCAGTGAAAGACTATCCCGTAGCTGTGACTTTTGCCAAGATAAATGACAAACTTATAGTGGACCCAGGGCTAGATGAGGAGCAGGTTATGGATGCAAGGCTCACCATAACCACAGACAAAGATGGAAATATCTGCGCGCTACAAAAGGGTGGTTATGGCTATTTCACGACACAACAGATTTTAGAAGCGGCGAAAATAGCTAAAAGTAAAGGTGAGGAACTGCGAAAGCGCGTGGTGAAGGGTTAAATGGGCACTCGAAAGCGAAAGAAGAAGGTGGGCTCAACAAGAGGACTCGGAGCCCGCTACGGGTCAACCGTTCGAAAGCGGTATGTTGAAGTCCTTTCAGGGATGAAAAAAGCCCACAAGTGTCCCCACTGCGGTAGCGAGTCGGTTCGAAGAAAAAGCGTTGGTGTATGGAATTGCAGAAAATGCGACTTCACCTTCACTGGCGGCGCCTACGTTCCAGTTACAAAATTGGGCGTCGTAGCAAAGCGAACGGCTAAAGGAGCGTTAACCGTAGAAGTGCCTCTGAAAGAGGAAAAATAGAGTGCTGTTGTTAACAACTTCTCGGAGACCAACACCTAGAATACGAACGTTTTGTCGTGACCTCGCCTGTTCTATCCCCAATGTTGTTCGAATTAATCGTGGTAAACTGAGTCTTGATGGAATAGTTGAAAAGACTCTTGAATTAAACGCTAACCAAGTTATTATTGTTGATCGATGGAAGGGTGGACCGGGAAAAATTGAACTTTTCAAGATAGGGCAAGAAGGTTTAGTTCCTGTTCCTCCCATAATGTACGTCTCAAGCATAAAGCTTCGAAGAGAATTTGATAGGGCAAAGACTAAACCTGTTCGTTCACTCATCATAACTACGTCATCTGAAAATTCTAATGAAATCATAAGGATAGCAAGGTCTTTGTCGAACTTTCTAAACGTTCCACGGTCTCAAATGGATAAGGCAGTTTTAAAGTCCAAGACCTCGATGCACATTTCAACTAATGGCTTGCATCGCACTCAAGTCACGTTCATGCTTCTCCTTCCTGAAAATGTTGAAATAGGTCCTCGTATCACCCTATCACATGTGGTGTGGGAAATCAAGAAATGAAGTCTCAGGTCATTGTACGCTTGAATTTTCCGTCTGAAAGACGTTTAGAAATCGTGTTGGATGCTTTGCAGCCTGAAACTAGGACTCCGTCTTCTTTTCGCTCTAGAGTGAAAGTGGAAGGTGTGGGCACTGTTTTAACGTTGAGTTTTAAGGCATCAGATATTTCTGCCTTGAGAGCTGCTGTGAACTCTTATCTTCACTGGATCAATCTTATCAATGATTCATGTCTCGTTTTAGATTCTATGTGCAAGGAACAAATTGAAAACATTTAATTAAAGCTTGGTCGTAATGCTGAGTTCAGAAAAGAAATATGTGAGAGGTTATGGAGGAATCAAAAATGAGTAACGAAGTTTCGAGGCTTCCACCCCAAGTTCAACAGCGATTGCTGAGACTTCAGCAGTTGCAACAAACACTACAGTCAGTGTTAACACAAAAACAACAGCTTGAACTAGGACTCACCGAGACTGAACAAGCTTTAAATGAGTTAGTAAAACTTACTAAACAAGCTGTCATTTACAAGTCCGTTGGCTCGCTTCTCGTGAAGTCCAAGAAGACAAAAGTGACTAAAGAGTTGAAGGAACAAAAGGAACTCCTTAACATGAGAATCAGCGTGTTAGGTAAACAGGAGGAACGCCTGCGGACCCAACTGAAGGACCTGCAAACTAAGCTTCAACAAGATTTACGTCCAGTTTCACCTCCACCTTAGAGTGGAAAAATTTTTGAAACAAATGAGCATACCAGAACTTACCTCTGAGCAAGTGGAAGAATTATGCGAGGTTGCAGAGAAGGCAGCGAGAGAATACGTGTTGTCAAGAGTTCCCTCTCGCAGAATTTCTGTTCTCAACATAACCGTTGAAACTGAAGGAACAAAACCAGTCTCCGTAAACGTTGATGTTGAGATTGCTCTGTCGTCTCTGATGAAAAACTATGACGTAAAAAAATTGGCTAACGAAGCCATGAAAAAAGCCTTCGCATCCATTGAAAGGTGTTTAAGGGAGTTTACATGCAAATCAACAAAATAACAGCGCTCATAGACAAGTCTGACGCAAAACTAGCTGTTCTTTTATGCCATCATAACGCTGACCCAGACGCTGTATGCGCAGCATTCGCATTCTCCCAACTACTAAAACGTCTGCGACCCAAACTGAAAGTTACAATATCGGCGGCTCAAGGGCTCAGCAGACTCTCCAAATTCTTGTTGAAATCATTGCCCATAAAGCTGGCAGCACAGCCACATATTGAGCAAGCAGATTTAGTCGTGTTGCTGGACACAAACACTATCCAACAGCTCGACGAGTGGAGCGAACAGCTCAAAACATCAAACTCCCCGCTCGTCGTGATTGATCATCACGCAAGTCACCCGGATACAGAACACCTTGCAACAGTAAGCTTGACTGATGAAAAAGCATCATCCACCTGCGAAATTGTGTACCAACTTTTTAGAGAGGCAGAAGTTAAGCCAACGAAAGTTGAAGCTAAAGCATTGTTCCTCGGGATAGCGTTTGACACTAGACACTTCATTTTAGCTAGCTCCGCCACATTTAAGACCGTAGCTGACCTCATAGACGCAGGGTTGAACGTTGAAGAAACCTTACCTCTGCTTTCTTTGCCAATAGACCTATCAGAACGTATAGCACGACTTAAAGCGAGTAAACGAGTTAAGCTCAAAAAGATGAATGAGTGGCTGATCGCATTATCCCAGGTTAGTGCTTATCAAGCATCAGCTGCGAGAGCCTTGATTAGGCTGGGAGCTCACATGGCGGTTGTTGTGGGTCAAAGAGGAGATAAGCTTCAAGTTAGCTTGAGAGCTTGTCGCGATTTCTACGAAAAAACTGGTATACATTTGGGTCGGGATGTAGCTAAACCACTTGGTGATTATCTTCACGGCATGGGTGGGGGACACTCAACGTCGGCTGGAGCTAATGGAGTAGGAGAGGTGGACCTCGCTCTTAAGCGCTGTGTGAGAATTTTAAGGGAGAAACTTAAGAGAAATATTTGTACAAATAGCTTATCCTTTCTTAAATCCAAACCAGAGTCCAACGATAAAGCTACCTAAAAACGGAAAAGCGGATAGGAAAGGTGTTAGCAGCCCCACCACTGGACCGGCTATACCAAAAAAGTTCAGCAACTCATCATAATCTACATTAATCACCTTCGTGAAAGCCAAATATGCAAAGGAAAATGCAACAACTCCGATAATTATCGCGATTCTAGTAATCTTCTTAACAGCGTATCCGACGAAAAATCCGCCGATACCGCCAATGCCTAATTGGTACGCAATTGGGATTAAAGCTTCACTCATTTTTATTTCACTTCTTCAGTTCAATTCCACACTCTGGACAAGCGGGTTTTTTGAAGACCAAACCAACCTTTGGACAACAGTCTTTGCAAAATATTTTTTGGCACCGACGGCACTCCCATGCTGTGGGTTTCAAAAACCCTCCGATTTCCCTTCCACATGCTGAGCAGAATCCCCTAACCATGCTGTATCACTACTAAAGTGTTTTCGATTAGTCTTTAAGAATTGCGCTCTTGATTTGGAAGTTTTTTATGAACCTTTAACGAGTTCTGGAACTTTTCTTTGAGGGGGTTATGTATAGATTATCAATAAACATGTCAATTTTGACCGAGAAAGTGGGTGACCTTGACCAGTAACCTTTTCATTTTAGACGCGGTTAAGACGGGTCTCGCCAGTCAACTGGATACTTCTTTTTGAGTAGTTACTCTTTTATGGGAGAATTCTGTGCCACTATATGAAGCGGGACTAGAAGTTGTCAGTCATCGAAACAAAAGCTTTAACGTACACGTATCCTAGTGGAACAAAGCGGGTTCTTGAAGATGTGTCCATAACCATTGAAAGAGGAGAGTTTGTGGTTCTCACTGGCCCAAGCGGTTGTGGAAAGACAACTCTTTGTCGATGCTTCAACGGTTTAGTTCCTCACTTTTACGGCGGAAAACTTGAGGGAAGTATTTTAATTACAGGTCTTAATGTGCACGAACACTCAATTTATGAACTTGCTCGACACGTTGGACTTGTTTTTCAAAACCCAGAAAATCAGCTTTTCGCGTTGTCTGTGGAGAAGGACGTGGCTTTTGGGCTTGAAAATTTAGGAGTGCCAAGGGATGAAATTAAGAAGCGAGTGGACTGGGCTCTTCAAACAACCGATATAGAAGACCTTCGTGAAAGAGCGCCCCATGAGCTTTCAGGTGGACAGCAACAACGAGTTGCCATTGCATCTGTACTTGCAATGCAGCCAAACGTGATGGTGCTTGATGAACCTACTTCCTTCCTTGATCCTTTAGGTGCCCAAAGAATTTTTGAAGTGATTAATGAGTTGAATAAGAACTTGGGCATAACGGTTGTTCTAGTTGAACATAGACTGGACTTGGCTGCGAGATACGCTGATCACGTTATCATTATGGACGAAGGAAGAGTGATGCTGGACGGCAAGCCTCGAGAGATTTTTAAGTTGGAGAAAGCCAGACTGATGGGCATCGGCGTCCCCAAATCAACCCGACTTTATCAAATTCTTGAAAAAAACGGAATGCATCTAGGCAAGGTTCCAATCACTTCGGAGGAGGCAACCCAAATTCTTAAGGAGGTTCTGAGTCGTGATTGAGGTTAAAGATGTTTCCTTCACCTATCCAAATGGTGTTGAAGCCTTACATGGAGTTTCTCTCAAGATTCGGGACGGCGAATTCGTTGCTATAATGGGTCAGAACGGTGCGGGCAAAACAACGTTGGTGAAACAGTTTAATGGGTTGCTGAAGCCGACAAAAGGAGAAGTTGTGGTTGACGGAGTTAACACTAGAGAGGCGAGTGTAGCTACTCTTGCCCAAAAGGTTGGGTTTGTGTTCCAAAATCCTGATCATCAACTCTTCTGTGAAACGGTTGAAGACGAGATTGCTTTCGCTCTTAAGAACTTTGGTTTCAAGGAAAACACAATCAAGAAACGGGTGACTTGGGCCCTTAACCTTTTAGACTTGAAACAGTACAGTAAAACGTCGCCTTTTATGCTCAGTGGCGGGGAGAGAAAACGGGTTGCTTTGGCATCTGTTCTCGCTTGGAACCCAAAAGTGATTATTCTTGATGAACCGACAATTGGTCAAGACCAGAACCAAAAGAATAGACTGCAACAGTTTGTCAATCAGTTGGTTACTCAAGGAAAAACTGTGGTCATAGTTTCGCATGATGTTGAATTCGTGGCGGAATGTAATCCTAAGATTGTGTTGATGGTTGAGGGAAAGATTTTGGCTGAGGGCAGTGCCAAACAGATACTTACTAACAGTTATCTTCTCACCCAAGCTTCTATTGTGCTGCCGCAGATCGCTCAAATTTTCACGGGACTAGCGGGTTTGGGGTTGCCTACTGACGTGATTAATGTTCATGAGGCGAAAAAGGTTTTACTTGATTTTATGGAGGTTGATTCGTGAGTTTTTTTGAAGGCTTAAGATTTAGAAGAGTTTCATCCCCTATTCACCGATTGGATCCGAGAGTGAAGTTCTTCTATGTCTGTGTGTTGTTTGTGATGGCAATTATGTTTGGAGGAACTCTTAAGAATCCTGAGTTGCTACCGCTTATTGTATTGTTTTTTATTCAGATGCCGTTCGTGTTGGTGGCAGGTGTTAAGCGAGAATGGATTCGATCTATGAGGGGGGCGATGTTCCTAGCAATCTTCATTTTTGTGTTCAACTTTATTTTTCAGTTCATATCTGGTAGTTACGACTCGTTTGCGCTTCTTTTAGAATATTCCTTCAGCATGACGTTGCGCTTTCTTGTGTTGGTGGAGTCCTTCTCCATTTTCTTTCTCACCACATCGCCTGACCATCTTGGTTTAGCGTTAGAGCAAAGTCATGTGCCATACGAGTTTTGCTTTGCCTTCACTACTGCGGTTCGGTTTGTTCCTGTTTTAGCTGATGAGGCGCAGACAATCATGGATGCTCAGAAGGCTAGAGGATTGGAGTTGGAGCGTGGAAACTTCATAAAGAGAATAAAGAATTATATTCCTCTCCTCATTCCGCTCATTGTTAATGCTATACGCAGAAGTCTTGAGCTTGCAGAAGCAATGGAGTCTCGGGCTTGGGGTGCTACTGAGAAGCGCACAAACCTTTATGTTCTTACGCTGAGGAACCCTGATTACATTTTAGTTGTCCTTTCAGTTTTTATGTTAATCCTTGCTGTGTATGTCCGCTTTTTCCTTCCAGTTCCATCGTTAACAGTGCTACTGCATATCTAACCATGTATCTAATCGGAAAATCGAGGAGGAGATGAGGCTACTTTACGTTACTATTCGAGTAAGCCTTAAAAGTTGCGTCTAACTATTTTGCGTAAGCTTAGAGGAATCTATAGGAGCGTAGGTTAACATCCGTAAAAAATGGAAAAAGAAACGGATGCGCCGCGAAAAGCGGAAGAGGAAACGTAGACAAAAGAGATACAAGTAGAAATTAGGCTTTTTCACAGTTTAAATTCTTCATGAATTGCCTTAACAGTTTTTTCTCCATCTACTTCTTTCACCACGAATGATATGTTAAGTTCAGAAGACCCCTGAGCTATCATGTGCACATTTACTCCTCTATCAGCAACGGCTCCAAACACTCTTGCAGCAACGCCAAGCGTACCCTTCATAGCAGCACCCACTATGGCTATTACACAAACGTCGTCTTCCGCAGTTACTTTGCGGATTAAGCCTCTGCCTAAAAGGGCGATTTCTAATGTGCTGACAGCTTTTTCCAACATTTCTCTTTGAAGAATAAAGGAAATATTCGCTTCTGAAGCGCTCTGTGAAATCATTAAGACATTGATGTTGTTTTTTCCGAGTATGTTGAAAACTTTTGCAGCTGTTCCTGGAGTGCCGACCATGCCAGCTCCGCTGACGTTAACTAACGCTAAACCTTTGATTATGGTTATTGCTTTCACTATGTCGTGGGGCTTAGTTTTCTGTTCCTTAACTATTAGAGTCCCAGGTTTTTCGGGGTTGAAGGTGTTTCTTATTCTAACAGGTATGTTCTTTTCCATGGCTGGCTCTAAAGCTCTTGGATGCATAGCTTTTGCTCCGAATATAGCCATTTCTATTGCTTCTTGAAAGGAAAGTTCAGGTATGATTTTCGCTGATGGAATAATTTCTGGGTCAGAAGTCATCAATCCGTCCACGTCTGTCCAAATCCAAACTTCATCAGCGTCTAGTGCAGTTGCAATGATTGTGGCGGTGTAGTCGGACCCGCCTCTACCCAGCGTTGTGATTTCACCGTCTTGAGTTGCAGCTATGAAGCCAGTGATTATGGGAACAATTTTTTTCTTCAGTAGCAACTCAATTTTCTGTTTAACTTGATGCGTGGTCATTTTTAGCAGAGGACGGGCTTCTCCGAAGTTAGAGTCAGTTATGATTCCCACATCTTTTCCAGTGAAATATTGGGTTTTCAGTCCTAAGTTGCGGAGAGCTCCCCATATGATTATGGTGGATAGTCTTTCTCCGAATGATAGGACGTAATCTTTTGATTTTGGGGTGAGTTCGCCGAGGTATATTATTCCTGTTAAAACGTTTTCCAGTTCTTTGATGGTTGCTTTAAGTTTCTGTTCTATGTCTTTTTGTACAGGTTTTTTTTCGATGGCTTTTTTGGCGGCTGTTATGTGTTTTTGTGTTGTTTTTTGGAGGAATTCGTGGAGGTAGTCGCGGTTTCCGTCTCTTGCTTGTTCTGCGGCTTTAATTAAATCGTCTGTTACGTTTTCTAGTGCTGAGACTACGACGACGATTTGGTGTCCTTGGCTAACGTAGTTGTTGATTAGGTTCGCTACGTGTTGGATGTGTTCGCCGTTTCCTATTGAGGTGCCTCCGAACTTCATAACTATTTTCTTCATGACAGTTCTCTCCGAAACGTTCAGGTGATTAGTTTGGTTGACAGCTTTTGCTTTATGTCTAGTAGATCCCGTAATATGGCACTTGCGGTTTCCATTCCGCCTGCTCCTCGTCCGATGATAGTTTGTTCGCCGGCGAATTCTGAGACAAAGGTAACAGCGTTGAGTACTCCTCTGACGCATAGAGGGTTTTGTCGGGAGATTTCTGTGGGCGCTACTTTCAGGTTTTCGTTGACGAAACCTATGAGTTTAATTGTGTTGTTTTTTTTGGCGGCTTCGGTTAGAGCCTCCAGTGTGAAGTTGCGTATGCCTTGTATGTTTACGTTTTTCAGAGTTACTCTTTTGTTCATTATCCAGTTTGCCATTATGACCAGTTTGCTGGCGGTGTCTATTCCATCGATGTCTAGTGTGGGGTCTGCTTCGGCGTATCCGAGTTTTTGAGCGTTTTTTAGTGCTTCTTGGAATGTTACGTGTTCTTCGTCCATTTGGGTTAGGATGTAGTTGGTTGTTCCGTTCAGTATGCCGCGAATGGAGAGGATTCTGTCTCCGGTTAGGCATCTTTTGCCTGCGTCAAGTACTGGGGTTCCCCCTCCAACGGTTCCGCTGAATCTTAGGTAGACTTGGTTGTATTCGGCTAGTTCGGTTAGGGCTGGTAAAGCTAGGGCGAGGGGTCCTTTGTTTGTGGTGACCACGTGTTTTCCTGTTTTGAAGGCAGTTTTGATGTGGGTTAGTCCGGGTTCTCCGTCTTTGATGTTGGTGGGTGTTACTTCTACGATTGTTTCTGCGTCAATGTTTTCTATCACGTTTAACGCTGACATGCCGGGGTGTCCGTGTCCTGGGCTGGCGGCTACTGTGCCTCGTTCTTTTTTTAGGGCTAATGCCTCCTCTAGGTTTAGGCCTCTTGGGTTTACGGCTGCGCCTCCTCTGTCTGCTATGGCTACGATTCTTGGGTTGAAACCGTAGTTTCTGATGAGTTCTGTTTTTCTTTGGTTGAGCATTTGGGTTAGGCTTTGACCAACTATGCCGTAGCCGATTAGGATGATTCTCATTTAATAAACCCCGTACTTTTGCATTGTTTTGTCTCTTTCTGAACTAGCACACGGTTATTTACAGTCTTATTTATCAAAGTTATGTTTCCTATTCTTGGATTTATAAAATACTGTTCTGCAAAATGTGGTCACGTCAACCTAGTTCCAATCATATAAAGTTTTTCACGTTTATGAACCAATAAAATGTATAAACCAGTAGGATGCACGCGCAAGAGTTTTTACTGATTTAGAATGTGTACTTTCCCTTCATAACCAATTTCTATAGAGCCTTCACCATATTTCTATGATGAAGAATGGTTAAACATTTGCCTCTTCCAAGCAAGCATACAATGAGAAAAATTGTCGTTGCTTATTTCCTATTGATGATGTTTCTTCTGCCTAATGGTTGTTTAGCCGCCAACTACGATTACACATATGAACTCCTTGACAATCCTGAAGGGTCGACGGTCTATCGGTTAACGGTTTCAGTGACTTCCTCTTTATATGAGGATTATAGTAGTCAAGATCACAATATCATGGGTGTAGATGATTTGGCAAAGTTTGTGACCCCTACTACTCTGAAACCTGTCGCTGATGACCTTTGGAGCATCTACAGCGACGATGAGGACTTTGCCAACGGTGCACTCATGATTGTTCATCAAATTCCATATGAAGAGAGTGTACCTCAAAAGTATCCTGTTGAAACAATTGTGGAAAATGAAGGTGATTGTGACCTATTTTCCTTTGTAGCTGCGTCTATTATGATGGCTGGTGGGTTAGACGTGGTCTTGTTGCTTTATGAGACTCAAAATCACATGACTGTAGGGGTTAATCTGTCACACGAACCATATGATGCAAGGTCTGATGTTTACTATTATACCTATGACGAAAAGCAGTACTACGTAGCTGAATGCACCGGAGGCGACTGGAGGAATGGATGGAGGATAGGTGAACTACCAGACATGCTTAACGGAGCTCCGGCACGTGTTATTACACTTGAGGACAGTGAACAATCATCATTTGGACAGGTTTTCTCAAGCTTCATGACCACAACTCCTTCTTCCGTATACTTGACACTTTCTGCGAAATTTGTGTTTACTGGAAGCGACATTACGATTAGTGGTTCTATTTCGCCCGTTTTGTCGGGTAAGAACGTTACGTTGTATGTTAGCTCGAATGGTTCTCCGTTTAGAGTGCTTGCAACGGTTACAACTGGCTCTAATGGGAAATATTTGTATATGTGGCACTCTTCTTCTGGCGGTACATATTCGGTTAGAGCAAGTTGGTATGGAGATGATGTTTATACTGGTGCAGACAGCACCATTCAAACGCTTATAGTTTTTCCCCTTGAGTGGTTGATGATGGGGGGTATGGTTATCTTTTCGTTGAGCATTCTCCTCGTTGTAACTTGGGCAATGCGAACAAAACCATTAGAAGAACCGGAATTATATGAAGAACTGGAAGTAGCTGACTACCTAGAATATCTTTGAAAGTCAAATTAGCCGAGTTAGTTGTGTGGGCACGCGAAAAAATTGAATTGAAGAAACTGAAAACTATACTATAAGAAGTTTACAGAAACATGGGATTCCTAAAAATGTTGCCAAAAACGTGGCGAGACTTTATCTTGGCTAACTTTTCATGTTGAAATTCTGCAGAATTAAATGTGAAACTTTTACATACACACATTCATTTATTAATGTAAACCAAGATTTGTTCTAAAAGGTTTGTTAATCATGCGAAGGTCAAAGCTGGAAATGCACATTGATATCCTTAAGGCTCTTGCTCGTCATGGACCGTTAAAGCTAACTCACATCATGTATAAAGCTAATGTAAACTGCAGCGTTCTAAAACAACACTTAGACTTTTTAATACAGCAAAACCTCGTTGAAGAACAAACAATGCAAAAAAGAAAAAAAGTTGTTTACGTTGTTTACGCTATTACAGAAAAAGGTCGAACAGTGCTCAAACACTTCTTGGAACTACAAAGGGTTCTCCCAATAATTGAAGGAACAGATAAGATTCCATCATTACTGTACTAAGAAAAAGCCAGAATATCCATAACTTGAAACAACCAATCAGAGGGTTATATTTGAGCTTGAGGTCATGGACAAACATCTTAGAATGTAGTGTCCAAGTCTTCAATTCAAGAAATAAGGAAAAGTTAAAGGCAGAACCAAAAGAACTGATACGGATGTTGAAGTTCATTTCGTGTTAGATATAGCTAAACCCTTCGCCCTGCTGTTTGTGTCAATAAGATTTTTTGTTTTGGTGCACAAAAGATTGCTAGCTCTCGAGAACCTATGTTGAAAAAAATATCTAGTGGTTTATCTACAGGCGTCTTGCTTCTAGGCGGCAAACTAAAAAATGTACGTGTATCGTAAACTTAATAGGTGAGCTTTTAACCTACCATGCTATTCAAATCCTAACAAAGAAGGAAAGAAACCAAAAATGCCCAAATTCCGACAAACAAGCGACATAATCAAACTCATGACCAAAAAACAAGACATCCGAGATATCGGCATAATCGCCCACATAGACCACGGAAAAACCACCATGACCGACTCCCTCCTAACCGAAGCAGGACTCCTATCCCCAAAAATAGCAGGACAAGCAAGAGCCCTAGACTACCTAGAAGAAGAACAAAAAAGAGGCATAACCATAAAAACAGCCAACATCAGCCTCCTCCACGAAATAGCAGGAAAATCCCACGTCATCAACCTCATAGACACACCAGGACACGTAGACTTCACAGGCAAAGTAACACGAGCACTAAGAGCCATCGACGGTGCAGTCGTAGTCGTAGACGCCGTAGAAGAAGTCATGGTCCAAACAGAAACCGTCACAAAACAAGCGCTGGAAGAAAGAGTCAAACCAGTCCTATTCATCAACAAAGTCGACCGCCTCATAAAAGAACTAAAACTCAAACCCGACGAAATACAAAACAAACTTCTCCGCATAATCCGCGACTTCAACAACCTCATCTCCCTATACGGAGAAAAAGAATTCAAAGAAAAATGGAAAGTAGACCCAACCAAAGGCACAGTCGCCTTCGGCTCCGCCCTCCACCGATGGGGCTTCACCTTAGACCTCGCCCAACAAAAAGGAATAAAATTCAGTGATGTCGTAGAAGCCTACCACAAACAACAAGTAGAAGAACTCCAAAAAACAATCCCCCTCCACACCGCCATACTAGACATGGTCGTCAAAAACCTCCCAAACCCAATCGAAGCCCAAAAATACAGAATCCCAAAAATCTGGAAAGGAGACCTAAACTCAGAAATAGGACAAGCCATGCTAACCTGCGACGAAAAAGGACCCACCATAATATGCCTCACCCTAACACAACTAGACCCACACGCAGGACTAGTCGCCACCGGACGACTATTCTCAGGAGCAATACAAGAAGGCAAACAAATCTACCTAGTCGGAGCCAAAAAAGACTACAGAGTACAACAAGTCTCCATGTACATGGGCGCCTTCAGAGAAGTCGTAGACCGAATCGTAGCAGGAAACATAGCAGCACTACTAGGACTAGACCTCGCAAGAGCTGGCGAAACCCTCATAGACACCAAACACCAAGACGTAATGATACCTTTTGAACGCATAAAATACGTCTCCGAACCCGTCGTAACAATCGCAATAGAACCTAAACACCCAAGAGACTTACCCCGCCTTGTAGACGTAATGCACCGTTTAGCAATCGAAGACCCCAACTTAGTAACCACCATAAACAAGGAAACCGGTGAATACCTACTCAGCGGCATGGGCGAACTACACCTAGAAATCGCAGTTAAATTCCTCAAAGATTTTGCACCAGGATTAGACACCATCACCTCAAAACCAATCGTTGTTTACAGAGAAAGCGTATCCGACAAAGGCGTAGTAGCCATGGCGAAAAGCCCCAACAAACACAACCGATTCTGGATACAAGTGGAACCGCTCGAAGACAAAGTCATAGACATGATTGATAAAGGAGAAATCGGAGGAGTAGTGGGTAAAAAGAACATAAGCACAATCTTACGCACACAAGCAAAATGGCCCACCGACGAAGCGAAAAAAGTCTGGGTTATTGAAGACCACAAAAACATTCTAATCGACCTCACAAAAGGCATTCAATATCTTAGAGAAGCAAAAGAAATGGTCATTGCTGGTTTCAGATGGGCATGCGAAAACGGCCCCCTCAGCGAAGAGCCACTGCGAGGCGTCAAAGCAAAACTTTTAGACGTCAAACTGCACGAAGACCCCGTGCACCGTGGTCCAGCACAAATCATGCCCGCCATACGCAGAGCATTCTTAGGCTCATTCCTCACGGCGAAATCCGTGCTTCTAGAACCCATATACAAGATTGGCGTCTCTGTCCCTGAACAATGGGTTGGAGACGTAACCAGTATAATCATCCGAAAACGAGGCAGAATACTCTCTTCTGAACAGAAGGGTCCCATGACCATGATCAGTGGATATATTCCAGTCGCTGAAACTTTTGGTTTATCCGCTGAAATGAGGTCAGCTACTTCGGGACATGCGTTCTGGCAATCCACGTTTGACCATTGGGAAAGAGTGCCGGAAAACCTTGCGCTTACGGTTATAGGGGAAATACGGGAGAGACGAGGTTTGTCGCCGGAAATACCTAAACCAAGCAGGTTCATTGATGAAGCTTAAACGTTTTTCGTAATTTAGAGCGGAAATAGACTGATTAAGGGAATGTGTTTTTGGTTTTTGTAAAGTCTTGTTGAAAAAATCGTCTGTGAATTTTAAATATTGATTCACATTTCATAATACTTTTTTTAGATTGTATTATTTTGTATATTTGGAGGAAACTGTTTAGATGTCTGAAAGCCTTGCTATACCTGCAGATTTTTTGGATAAGAGATTGATAGAGTTGGTTCCGTTTGGAGAAAGAATCGTTTGCTCTTCTAGGGCGAAGATAGCTAAGCCTGGATGGGGTAAACCGTCGAAATATGGTTATCTAGTTCTTACTGCCAGCGGAGTTGCTTTTAGAGCCGATGAAGAACCGTCGGAAAAAGAAGATTTTGAAGATTACGTGCCTTATATTCATATGACTGAAGTTAAGAACAAGAAGGGAACAGTGGAATTTAAGATTAAGAATCCTGAGAAGCCGAATGAAACACGTAGTTGGAAATTGACTGTGGAAAGATGTGACGGTGAAGATAAGGGCGCATTTAAGAAGAGAGAAGAACTGTTTGGGCGGACTTTTGAGGATTTAATGAAGAGAAGACTTGCAATCTATTTCTAAAGATTCTCATGATTTTTCATTTGTGACCGTTACTACGCGCGCCTCCCGTTTTTAGTGTAAGCGGTTTTTCTGAGAAAAGTTTGTTTTCAACATATCTTTTCGCTATATGATCCAAATAGACGGATGTGAGTCTCTCATTCTGGGATGGTTTGTTATTTCAAACGTTTTCGTTGTGTGGCAATAAGCCTTAAATTGTCATTATTCGATTTGAAGAGTTGTGCGGCGGTAGCCAAGCCAGGTCAAAAGTTTAAAGACTATAGGCGA
>Ga0209636_10000890_pt1 | contig 29625 bp, 33 predicted proteins | sample DeeMarSWOR152_54_FD_187464 | JGI IMG/M metagenome (GOLD analysis project Ga0209636, IMG submission 187464) | Marine sediment microbial communities from White Oak River estuary, North Carolina - WOR-1-52-54 (SPAdes) (version 2) | ecosystem: Environmental > Aquatic > Marine > Intertidal zone >...
AGACGTTTCGTTTGCATCTTTGTGTGTGTCCGCCTTACAACGCCGACTTTGACGGCGACGAAATGAACCTTCACATCCCTCAAAGCGAAGAAGCCCAAACAGAAGCGCGCATGTTGATGCTGGTGCAGGATCAAATTCTTTCGCCAAGATTCGGCGGACCAATAATAGGCGCAATTCGGGATTTCATAACATCTGCTTACCTATTTACAAGAAGACCCAATCGTCTCACAAAAGAAGAAGTGTCTCGTTTGCTGTTTTCTGCAGGTTATGAAGGTGACATACCTGAACCAATAACCGTAAAACCAGAACCGCTTTGGACAGGCAAACAAATCTTTAGTCTCTTTCTACCGAAGGATTTCAATTACACTTTGAAGGCGACAATATGTCATGGTTGCTCAAAATGTCTTGAAGAAGATTGTCCATATGATGCTTATGTAGTTATAAAAGATGGGGTTCTAAAAAACGGTGTCATTGATAGACGCTCCATTGGCGCCGAACAATCGGAAAGCATTCTTCACAGAATCATCAAAGACTACGGAACTGAGGCGGGGAGAGATTTTTTAAACAAGATATGTCAACTTTTGAAAATCTTCATGACTATGCGTGGTTTCACGTATTCTTACGACGAGTTGGAACTATCTCCTGCAGCAAGACAAAAAATCCAAAAAGCGATACAGAAATACGAAGATAATGTAACAAAACTTATCGAAAAGTATCGAGAAGGAACTTTGGCGCGGCTTCCTGGTCAGACGTTGGAAGAGTCTTTTGAAATTTATGTCATGAACGAATTGGCGCACGCTAGGGACGAGGCGGGAAAAATTGCTGATGAAGATTTTAGCCTCGAAAACTCGGGCATTATAATGACTCGAACTGGCGCGAGGGGATCAAACTTGAACATCGGTCAAATGGCTGCTTGTGTTGGGCAACAGTCTGTGCGTGGGAAACGTGTTATGCGTGGCTACCTTGACAGAGCCTTGCCTCACTTCAAGCCGGGCGACCCGTCTCCCAAAGCGAGAGGCTTCGTTTATTCATCTTATCAATCTGGGCTGGATTCTGTGGAGTTCTTTTTCCATGCTATGGGCGGACGCGAGGGCCTTGTGGATACTGCGGTTCGGACACAACAGAGTGGCTATATGCAGAGACGGTTAATCAATGCCCTAGAGCACTTGCGTGTAGAGTATGACGGAACAGTACGAAACTCAACAGGAGACATTGTACAATTCATTTACGGAGAAGATGGTGTTGACCCTGCGAAAAGCGATCACGGAAAAGCTGTCAACGTAAGCCGCCTAGTAGACCAATTGAAAATCGGAATTCAAACTCGAAAACCTGCTGAGACAGAATACATTAAGAAAAAACTTGAGGAAGCTGAGCCTCAACTTACTCCTATGCTTGTCGAGGAGTTAAGGAAACATTTGGGTAAAGCGAATTTCAGCAAAGAAGGTGTTGATCAGGCTATTCGTTTGACAGCGGAGAATTATAAACGTGCGTTGGTTGAACCTGGCGAGGCAATAGGCATTGTTGTTGCTCAATCTATAGGCGAGCCAGGCACCCAGATGACGCTTAGAACTTTTCACTATGCTGGTGTGAGAGAGCAAAACGTTACCTTAGGCTTGCCTCGTCTTATTGAAATTGTGGATGCACGGCGTATTCCTTCTACACCAATCATGACCATCTATTTAGACAAGGAACATAGTAAAAGCAAGGAGAAAGCTACGCAAGTAGCGCGCCAGATAATCGCGACAAAAGTTGAAGACATTGCTACAGCCGTTTTGGATGACCCTGTAAACGAAGAAGTTGTTGTTGAGCTAAATTCGGCATTGATGAGAGACCGTGGTGTTTCCCGTGAAGAGTTAGAGGAAAATTTGAGTTTCCCCAACTGTGAAGTCAAAATAAGAGAAAAAACTGTGAAAATAAAGCCCAAAAAAGCTGGAGACCGCAGAAAACTTCTCAATAAAGTTACGTCTCACTTGATAAAGGGTGTACCTAACATTAATCGTGTTCTTGTTAGCGAAGAAAAAGGCGAGTGGGTTATCCGAACTGATGGTTCAAACCTTTCTAGAGTTTTGGAAATTTCTGGAATAGACCCGACAAGAACGACAACTAATCATGTTCACGAAATCGCGAAGACTCTTGGAATTGAAGCTGCAAGAAATGCTATCATAAAAGAGGCTATAGGTGTGCTAGAAGAGCAAGGGTTAGATGTGGACGTTCGCCATGTTATGCTTGTGTCGGATATGATGAGTGCTACTGGTGATGTGAGGCAAATAGGCAGGCATGGTATTAGCGGTGAGAAGTCGAGTGTTTTGGCGCGGGCTGCGTTTGAAATAACCATTCCTAACATTATTTCCGCGGCCATAAAAGGCGAGAGCGACCCGTTAAAGGGTGTAACCGAAAATGTTATAGTAGGGCAAGCAATACCCATTGGCACTGGTTTAGTTGACCTTTATATGTCTACACTGTCACAAACTGGCGAGAAAACAAAGGCGAGTGAGAAAACAGAATGATCGATGTTGACAAAGCCATTAGCAGTGTGGTTAAGACTGGCAAAGTCGTGTTTGGAGCAAATAGCGCCGTCAAGAACGCGCAGACTGGAAAAGCTAAACTTATTGTAATTGCTGCTAATTGTCCCGCAAAAGTCCGTGGTGACATTGAATATTATAGCAAGCTTTCTGAGTTGAAAGTTCTGGTTTATAATGGAACGAGTATTGATTTGGGTATGGTTTGTGGGAAGCCTTTCATGGTTTCTGCGCTTAGTATCAAAGAAACAGGGGATTCGGATATTTTGAAGGTTGTTGAGAAGCCTTCTTTGGAGGAAGACGGGGAAGAATCGCTGTTCGGGTTGGAAGGTTTTGTTGAGGAAGTTGAGGACATAGCGAGCGAGGAAGAGTTGTCAGAAGAGACCGACGCGGTTGAGGAAGAATTCGAAGAGGAAGAAATGGATGGCTAGCGGCATCAAGCTCACCAGTAATGAAATGCGGTTTATCGCTTTGTTTGAGAGTATTACTGGTGCTACGGTGAAGGACTGTATTGTGGATGAACCACAGAGTCGTGTTATTGTGTGTGTGAAGGAAGGCGATGTAGGGATGGCGATTGGTAAGGGTGGGAAAAATATTCGTCTTCTTGAGAAAATGACGAATAAGAAGCATGAGATTATTGAATATTCGGACAATCCTGCGCAATTTATCAAGAACGCCCTTAAGCCTGCAAGAGTCAGGGAAATTCGGATAAGTGAACGCCCTGATGGAAAAACAATTGCGGTAGTTGCTGTGAATCCAAAAGATAAGGGCGTGGCGATAGGGAAGAATGGAAAAAACGCTGAAAGAATACGGTTTTTAGCGAAAAGATATTTTCAAATCCAGAACGTTTCAATAACATAAAACGAACAGATTCTATAGAATAAATTTTTTCAGATCATAAAAAGAGGAAATTGAAATTTATGACAAGTGAGAACCAAGAATTTTCTAGTCATATTTAGAACATGTTTGGAGCCTAAAAAGTGCCAAGAATTGCTGAGCATATTTGGATCATATAGTAGACCCTCTAGAGGGAAGGCGTGCACACACACAGCAGAAAAAACCTTACCTTCTCAACGCCGCTCCGTCATCTTTTCCAAATACACAGAGTGAACAAGGTGCAAGTTAAATAAGTTCCACATGTTTCCTCCTAGTGTGAGAAGACTTTGCGTAAGCCTGTTATTAGTTTGGTTTCCGATTTTGGTTCGAGAGACCCCTATGTTGCCGAGATGAAAGCCGTCATTTTAAACATATACGAAAATGCACAGATAGTTGACATAAGTCATGAAATTGACAAGTTTGATGTTCGAATGGGAGCGTTTTTGCTAGCCTCTGCGGCACCGCATTTTCCGAAGGGGACTGTGCATGTTGCGATTGTGGACCCTGGTGTGGGAACCATGCGGCGTCCGATTATTGTGGAAACAGAGAAAAACCTTTTCGTAGGACCGGATAATGGGGTGTTGATGCTCGCTGCAGAAAAAGAAGGCATAAAACACGTTTACATGATTAGTAACAAGAAGTTTATGCTTCAAAAAGTTTCCAGTACCTTTCATGGACGAGATGTCTTTGCACCAGTGGCAGCTTATTTGGCGAAGGGACATTCTCCCACAGAGATAGGTTTTGAAATTAGCGACTATATTATTCCTGAGTTTGCAAAGCCAACAGTGAAAGCCAGGACGCTGATTGGTAAAGTATTGTACGTTGATAGTTTTGGTAACGTCTTCACAAACATTTCAACCAAACATCTTGACAAAATAAACGCAAAAGTAGGTGATTCTCTGCTGATCAAGTTGAACGAAAAAACCTTGAGATTGAAGTATTGCACTGCATATGGCGAAGTGAATGCTAATGAATTGCTAACCGTTGTAGGCGGACATGGTTTTATTGAAATTTCCGCAAATCAAAGCAATGCCTCACAAAGGCTAAACATAAAACCCAGAATATCCATTCAGATATCGAAAGCTTAAGGCACTTATCTTGCCTTTTCCATTTTGTCTGTTTTGGCCAGGTCTTTTAGGCGTTCGACGCCACCTATTTCTTGAATGTACGTCGCAACAGTTTTTGGAACAAGCGACCGCCAATCCTTACCCATTAACATCCTTTTGCGAATTTCAGTTGAAGAATACTCTGTTCTTTTGTGAAACTTTATGGACTTGACCTTATAATCTGCTTCTACGAAAAGGCGGCGTGTTAACGGTTCATTCGTGTAAACGACTGAAAATTTAGGCGTGTAACCAATTAATTTTGCGACCCATAACATGTGAACATGCACGTCAGCGACAGGAATAATCCATGTTTTTGAAATTGGAATTTTCGTCTCATTTAAGGCTGCTCTAATCATTATGATGCGTTCGCCTGTTGTAAACGGATTATCCAAACGGTGACTGTACTGAGCACTGCCAATTACTATTAGGACTTCATCCATCTCTGCAAGAATATCCCTTATCCCTGCAAGGTGTCCCTTATGAAAAGGCTGAAAACGACCCACGAAAAGCCCGCGTTTAATAGTCAAACTAAACCCTCTCTCTACATTATTTTTGACATAGAACTTAATTTTTGCCATCAAATTGGCGGCCGAAGGTGACTAATTGGAAACAGCGGCAAAATTTTTCCCCTCAGTTTTACATTAGCTACGTCCTTATAACTTCGGTCTTCTTTCTGCAAAATCTTCCATTTCAGTTTTAAGCCTCCACCATAGCCTCCCAGACGCAAGTTGCTGCTCACAACTCTGTGGCAAGGAATTATCGGTGGAAACGGATTCGTAGCACATGCGCGTCCAGCAACGCGGGGATGACTACCCACAATTTTTGCTAATGCACCATAGGTTGTTACATAACCAGTTGGAATCAAAGACATTATCTCCAAAATTCTCCGAGTAGTCTGAGGTACACGAGACATCTCTAACTCAAAAGTAAAAGAAACATCTTTCCCATTCAAAATTGCATTCATTGTCTCAAACAACTTTTCAGCCATCGTGTTGGGTTTTTCCAAAACTTGAAAGGGAACATTGTACGATAGGCTCCGAAGTATGGGTTGAAGAACCCGTTTTTCATCCCCTGCAAAGTTTGTCGCGACAACTTTATCGTCATCCAAAGCTGCGGCAAACCACGTCTCGCCGATTTTTTTGCTGTATAGATTTAACATCTCTCACGCCTGCAAGGTCTATTAATCTGAAAGTTTTTAAAGTCTATGATATGTTTAATAGACAGACCACATACTACTGCATAAAGAATTGGAGACAGTGAAAAAATTGACTGACCAAGCCCAGTATCCGTATTTGTATATTCCAGGCGCAACCACAATAGGCGTTATCTTCAAAGAAGGAGTCATCCTTGCCTCGGAGAAACGAGTTTCATACGGCTACTTTATCATAAGCAAAGGAGGAAAGAAAGTTTTCAAAATCACAGATCACATCGGCGCTGCATGCGCTGGGTTGGTTTCAGACATGCAAATTCTTGTCAGAGACGTAGAAGCATATGCAAATCTCTACAGACTTGACACAAATAGACCTATCAGCGTTAGGGCGACTGCGAAGGTTACGGCGAATGTGCTTTTTAATTCGAGGTTTATGCCCCTGATTACTCAAACAATCGTCGGTGGAATTGACGACGAAGGTGCATCATTATTTGTTTTGGATGTTCTCGGCTCACTCATTCCAGACAAGTATGCAGCAGTGGGAACAGGCGCAGAAATCGCAGTCGGAGTTCTTGAAGAAGGCTATAGAGAAAATATGACACTAAAAGAAGCTAGAGACCTAGTTATGAGAGCAGTAAAATCCGCGATAAGCCGAGACGCAATGAGCGGCAACGGCGTAGACTTTCTCATAATCAGCAAAAAAGGCATAGAAGAAGAAACCGCGTCATTCTAGGCTCATCATTCTTTACTTTTATTCTGAAAAGCGGAAAGCATGGATAAGTTTAAGTCTTCACAATAGGATACATTCGACGTGTAAGGGGAAACGTCTTGACCTTCCAGTTAAGCCAAGAAGAAGGCGAATACCTTGTCAAACTTGCTAGAAAAGCCGCAGAAGAATACTTAAAAAAGGGAAAAATAATCCTGCCTCCAAAAAATGCCCCAAAAAAATTTTCGCAAAGATGCGGTGTTTTTGTTACAATAAATAGTGTTAAGGGTGAAAAGAAAGAACTGCGAGGCTGTATAGGATATCCATATCCTACTACAGTTTTGATGCAAGCAGTAATTGAGTCAGCCGTAAACTCGGCGACCCAGGACCCAAGATTTTATCCACTTGCACTAGAAGAGTTGAATAGTGTTGTTTTTGAGGTTAGCGTGCTTACACCCCCAGAAAAAATCGAAGTGAACTACCCAGAAGGATACCTTACACAAATCAAAGTAGGAAAAGACGGATTAATTGTTAAAAAGGGCGTTTATAAGGGCTTGCTGCTTCCACAAGTGCCAGTAGAGTGGAAGTGGGACGAAGAAGAGTTCCTTTGCCAATGCTGCATAAAAGCAGGCTTACCGCCCGACTGCTGGCTTCTTAAAGGCACCAAAATTTACAAGTTTCAAGCTATAATATTTGAGGAGGAAACTCCAAAAGAAAAAGTCAAACGAAAGACGCTTGGCGGGCAATAACTCCATGAAAGTTCAGTTTGCGCCGTGTGGCTTAGGCTTAGGGCACTCGGGCAGATGCATTCCAATAGCCAGAAGACTTATTGAAGAAGATGGGGAAACCGAAATTCTATTCTCTACTTATAAAGACGGGATAAGCCATACAAAGCAAGAGGGCTTCCCAGTTGTCGAAATTCCATCAGTCGCATTTAAAGTCAAACCAGATGGGACTGTAGATTTCAAACGCACTGTCGCAAACCCTGACCTTTTCTTTGCCTCTTTCAAACTATTGCGACAGGTGAAGGCAGAAATCAAGGTTATGCAACGCTTCAAACCAGATATCGTAGTCTCTGATACTAGAGTTTCACCATTAGCCGCAGCTCGTATGCTTCGCATCCCTCGAATTTGCATTCTCAACCAGTTCCAAGTCATAATCCCAAGACGCACCCACTTTCTCAGACTCGCAAAATTCGCAGACCTCATAGGACTCGCAATAATAGGCAAACTATGGACAACCGGAATTCATGTCCTGATTCCAGACTTCCCTGAGCCATACACACTTTCTACAGGAAATTTGCGGATACCAAAATCATACCAAAAACGCGTGAAGCTTATTGGGCCAATAATAGAAACATGTGAAAAGGATTTGCCAAACCAAAACAAACTGCGAAAAAAACTGCGTCTGGACAATGAAAAACCCGTAATTTTTGCGCCGATAAGTGGACCAATAAAGGAAAAAGCCTACTTAATTGGATTGTTGAGACGAATCTTCAAGGACTTTCCAGAAGATTATCAAATTGTCATGTCCTTAGGTTATCCGGCGTCTTCCTTGGATCCGCTTAAGTACGGAAACTTTTTGATTTACAAATGGATGCCTAATCGGTTTGAATACTTGAAAGCATGCGACATTGTTATAGCGCGAGCAGGACATGGAACAGTTGCCCAAGCATTTAGTTATGGAAAACCCATGATACTTATACCTACACCAAATCACACAGAACAATATAATAATGCAAAAAAAGCAGCAGCATTAGGAGTCGCTGAAATTATGGAGCAACAAAACCTTAGCAAAGATACACTGCTCAAAACCACAGAAAAAATGCTTAGCAACGAAAAACATCTGGAAAGATCAAAGGAGATTATGGAAGAAATGGAGGAGATTGATGGATTGGAAACTGCTGTCAGAATGATAAGGCAAGTGGCTGAGGGAGGATGGAATGATAATGTTTCTTCCTAGAAGAATATTGGAAAAAAAGTTGCGAAGGCTTCTAGAAGAGGACGTTGGGCAAGGTGACATTACAACTTTTCTAACAATTCCAGAAGGAGCAATTGTGGAAGCAGAAATTTTTGTTAAAGATGCTGGCGTCGTTGCCGGCATAGAAGAGGCGCTAATATTTTTAGAAAGTTTTGGGTTTCAAACAGAAGCTAGGGTTGCTGATGGAGAGGAAGTAAGGCTGAAAACGTCTCTGCTAAAAATTATTGGTGATGCGAGAACACTGCTTTCATTGGAACGAACACTTCTTAACCTTTTGTCGAGGATGAGCGGTATAGCAACTATAACAAATCGAATAGTCAAAAGGGTTAAAGAAGCAGGCTATGATACACGAGTTGCTTGTACAAGAAAGGTGGCGCCTGGGTTAATCTATTTTGACAAAAAGGCGGTTTTTGTTGGTGGCGGCGACGTACATCGCTTTCACCAGGACGATATGGTCTTGATTAAGGACAATCACATTGTGATAGTAGACGATGTTGTAGAGGCGATTCGAAAAGTTAGAGGAAGACTTTCTTTTTCTAAGAAAATAGAAGTTGAAGTCTCGAGCCTTAGGGACGCGATAAAAGTAGCGAAGGCGAATGTGGACATTATAATGCTCGATAATTTCTCGCCCAGGCTAATTAGGAAAACTCTCAAAGAACTAGAAAAGAAGAAGTTACGAGGAAAGATTCTCGTCGAAGCGAGCGGTGGAATAAATGAGAAAAATGTTTTGGAATTTGCTGCTGCAGGTGTGGATGTTTTAAGTTTGGGTGAGATAACACAAGATGCTAGGGCTTTGGACATAAGCCTCGAAGTGGTCAATGTAAGAAAGGCTAAAAGAAAGAGATAGGATTCATTCTAGCCTGCGAGTGCTGCTTTCGATGTTGTCTGAAGAACACAGAGTTTCAGTCGTCTTGCTTACCAAAAACTCTGCAAAAACAGTTCGCAAAACCCTAGAATCGATTTTTTTATCAAACGAGAAAACCTGACGAAGTTGTTGTAGTTGATGGAAGTTCGACAGATGGCACACTTGAAATTGTAAGGCAGTATTCAATCAAATTGATTACTGAGCCGGGATTAGGCTTTGGTTACGCCCGCAACTTGGGTGCTCAAAATGCAAAGGGCGACATTAGTTTCTTCATAGATTCAGACTGCTACGCAGAGCCCGATTGGATAGAAAAAACGCTTAGACATTTCGATAGCCCAGAAATTGCTGGTGTGAGTGGACCGACAAGGCTTTGGAACACCGACAGTATGGTCGCTCGATTTTTAGCATTAGTTGGCGATAGAATGCAAATGCCAAAAGAAGAGTATTTCATGAAAATCGCACCAACTATGAACCTCGCTGTACGAAAAAACTTAATAGAAGAGGTTGAGGGCTTCGATGAAACATTAGCTAGAGGGGAGGACACTGAACTTACGCACAAGATTACCGAACACTACAAAATCCTTTATGATCCTGAAGCAATCATATGGTTTCGCGGCTCACCCAACTTCCAAACTGCCTCTAAAAAATGCATCAACCACTTCATCGGTGTTGGGCAACTTTTCGCCAAGCACGGATTTAATCCAGCGTTTGTGCGGCTTAATCTTCCAATAAGAGGCTTTTTATTAATCGGCGCCATCATATCTCTATTTCTAGCACCTTGGTATATCTCAACCATACTTTTCTCCATACTCTTTGCAGAGTTTATTTACAAAACCATAAGAATGTATCGGCGTTTTCGGGATAACTGCGTCATCTATTATGTTCTCTTTTTCACTTTCTGGCCTTTGGAAAGCTTCGCGATTTTTTACGGTTTCTTCAAAGGATTAGTACAGAGAAAAAAGCGGAGAATTATGGAGACTCGCTAGCTTGCTGAGATGAGAATCACTTCAACAATGGCCGCAAGAAGAAGAATCAAAGCACAAATTGCTATGATAACGCATGTTCTCACGGTCTCTTCTTTGAATCGTCTCTTGAAAATAGCTGAAGCAAGAAAAATACTCTGCGACAATGCAAGAGAATAAGTAAACAATTCCAACCATGTGTGGGGAGATGAGAATAGAAAAACAAACAATAATGTCACGTTAACATTCCGCGCTACCGCAATAAGAGCTATTACCGTTCCAGTGTTAAAGAAAATAAATGCCGAATAAAAGGGACCGAAAAATGGAGTAAACATAATTAGACAATGCATAAAGTTGTTTCCAAAGATAAAAGGAACCGTGGCGACATATTTGAGGTCGATTTGAAGTTCTTCGTAAGTTTTTTCCGCTTCTATTGGATCAACAGGTACCATAGCACCTATAGCCATTAAAATTACGGAAACCGCGAAAAAGACGCCTATCCAAACACCGCGCTTGTCCAACGCAAGCCAGCTTGATGTTTGTAATCCCAATTCTTGATTTCTCCTTGCCTAAACTATACAGAGGCTGTCCTAGGAATAAATTCTAACGCTCGAAACCCACGCGCACACGGATTTAACAACTCCGAAAACGAGACTTTTTCTAAAACTGCGCTTTTGTCAACTGCGAAGCCAGCAATGTCGTGTTCTGCTGGTATTAGCGAATTCACAATAACCCCATTTTCTACTTTTCTTGCATAACATTTAGACGGCATTCCTAAGCGAATTATCGCTTTCTCCTTTTCTGCCTTTTCGGCGGTGTACAATACCGCATAGGCTCCAGCGGTAAGCTCAGCTATTCTTACGGGAACGCTGTCTTTTCCAATCGCAGAGACTTCTATGCCATAGATTCGTTTGATGTCTGCCGCAATTTTTCTAAGTTTTGGCAGTATTTTCAAAATGTGTCCTCGTGCTTTGCTTGAAAAACTTGAAAGCTGGATTGGCGATAATTCTTCCATTAACATACCGCCAAATGACATATCCAAATGCACAATGTCTGCCTTTGTTTCCTTAAGAAGGGTCTGACAAAGCTCCAGCTCATGTACGATTAATTCATGGCTGTTTGCAACTTTTGAAAATATTGACTCTGCAATGCATGTTTTGGCTCGGCGATAGGGTGGTTCGACAAGCACTGCAACAGAGGCGACGATTGAGGTTGCTTCAAACCTTTCATTCAACAACGCAGCACCAGAGTCTGCAGAGATTATACGCAAGTTGAATTCCCTAGTGTTAATTGCACTCAAAGAATTTATCTTTACCCTCGCCTAAAACAAAAACGCACGCTATCTACCATTGGAGCAAAACTGTATGAAGCCATTCTTAACATGGAGTAAGGAAGCTTCAACTCGTTTTCCAAACTTGCTCGTGTGCACAGGTGTTATAGAAAGGGCAAGAGTCGAACGTCGCACAAGAGAAATAGAAATACTAAAGCAATCAATTACAGCAAAAATGCGGCAAAACCACAAAGTGGAATTGCTAAAAGATAACTCAACCGTACGCGCTTATCGCGATCTCTACTGGTCTTTAGACATTGATCCCACTAAAACCAGACCTTCAGGAGAGGCATTACTCAGAAGAGTATTGCACGGAAACGATATTCCAAACATATCAAATGTTGTAGATGCTTACAATCTTGCCTCGCTGGAAACAATAATTCCTCTCAGCGGATTTGACCGAGACCTTGTTTCGCCACCGTTAGAGATTCGTCTTTCCAACGAAAAAGACGAGTTCAAGGGCATAGGCATGGATAAACTAGTAAAACTTTCAGAAAAAATATTGCTTGTAGCAGACAAGAAACAAATTTTGTGCATATATCCATACCGTGACGCTGATGCCACAAAAATCACTGAAAAGACTAAAAATGTAATGATAATTGGGTATGGAGCGCCAAGTATAAGTAAAGATCAACTCATTGATGCTGTGAAGAAAGCATTGACTTACATTGAACGGATTGCTGGCGGCAAAAAAGAGACAGTAAATGTTTTCCAATCAAGCCAGTAATATAACAAAGGTGTAAACAAATGACTCTCAAGCTTGAGATGGAATGTTCTGCAAAAGAGAAAGACTCGAACATAATACTCGCATTAGACTTGACTTCAAACTCACGTAGCATTCTTCTTTCCAAAAGCCTCGAAATTTTAGAAAAAGTACACCCATACATATGTGCAGTAAAGTTAAACCATCACTTAATCTTACCACTTGGACTATTTAATGGCGCTCAACAAATCCTCAACTTAGCTCATGATAATAAACTGCTAACAATAATGGACTGCAAAATCAACGACATAGGCAACACAAATCGAATAATGGCGGAAAACTATTACAACGCAGGATTTGACTCTATCATTGCCAATCCATTTGTCGGCTGGGAGGAAGGGTTGCAACCAGTTTTTGAGGTTGCTAAAAAATTGCAGAAGGGCGTTATATTGCTCTGTTACATGAGCCATAAGGCTGCATGGGAAGGCTATGGACAAATAATTCAGGAAAGAAAGACAAAAAAACTCACACCTCAGTACGTCGAGTTTGCCAAAAAAGCGTTAAGCTGGAATGCAGACGGCGTGGTTGTGGGCGCTACTTATCCAGAAAAAATAAAGGAAGTTTACCAAATTCTTTCAAATAAAGTGCCAATTTATTCGCCTGGAGTCGGCGCTCAAGGTGGCCATGTCCGATCTGCGGTTCAAGCAGGTGCCCGTTATCTTATTGTTGGTCGAACAATAGTAAACGCATCTGACCCTGCAGCAACGGCTAAGCAAATTCGGGAAATTGTAAAGATAAGAAAATAGTTTGACTTGGAAGTTATTCTCTCATCTCTCGTTGCCAGAGTTCTTTTTTCAGCATGTCTCTTACGGCGGAGCGGATTGCGGCGCTTCGACTGGGATACAAATTGGCTCTGACAAGTTCGTCGAGTCCTTCTAGATAAGCCTCAGGAAGGAGAACAGTAACAAGTTTCATGTCCTTTCACCCTTTTAGCATGTTATGTAGATATTATGCTGCAAATATAGAATTTACTCTCAAACTGACTCCTGTCTAAATGAATGCAAGTCTTTTAATAAACGAGGATACGTCTTGTAAATATCTTCAAGGTAAAGCCCGGAGTTTTTAATTTTATTTTGAAGAAGACCAGCCGCAATAACTCCTGCGCCTACAATGTCGCTTACTCCTGGATCTGGAAGGAGCATAAGCGTGATACCAATTTTTATCAATCTGGATTGATTCTTTTCCCGCCACAACTTCTTCAACGATCCTACTTCTCTTGTAACGCCTTTCATAGAATCATGCAAGATTTTACCAGTCTCAGCGTAATCCGTGCTCAATTCGTGTAATATTTCCGCATAATCTTTAACTTCTTTTGGCTTCACAGAAACCACTGTCCTATCATTGTGAGGGGGCTCTTTGCTAATTAGAATCTGCATGCAAAAAAACTTATCTATACAAGAAGAGTGATGCTGTAGCTTCTTAACCTATTTTTTTGAAAAGAATGTACAACAAAATATGCTTAAAATCTTTGCACAATCGTCTAGTTTTGAAAGAAAACTGGATAAATTGTCGCCTGCTCTTTTTAGGCTTAAGTGTTTTATAGTGAAAAAGCTAAATATCAAAAACTAGGTGCACTTGGTTGTCTGAACGTTACGCTTACGTTTTGCTGACTGCAGAAAAATGGTGGAACAGACGTTGCAATCAAAGAAAGATGGGGAAAACGTTTCAGGTTTTTGTTCGACGTGGAATGGTTGGTCCACTTAACGCTGAAGTGCTGCTCTTCTATGTGAAGCATCCAGTTCGAGAAATCCGAGGAAAAGCAGAATTCGTGGAACGCGTAGTAGGAAACATTGATGAATTATGGAACAAATACGGCGACGAGACAGTTTTTGAATCTTATAGCGAATACAGAGAATTTCTAAATGGAAGAATGAAAACAACCTTTATTCGATTCAAGAATCTCCAAGAACTCACGCAGCCAATCCCGGAAAAACCTTTTCTCCAAATAATAGGCGGTGGTACAATGTTACCGCGTAGCGGCAGATATATCAGTAAAGAAATAGCAAGCGCATTGTTTTAGTTGGTGATGTTTGTTGAAAAAGTTTGCTCCAAAAGAATTCGTTAACAAGCAGGTAAAAGCGATTAAAGAAACTATTGGCAAAAAGAAGGCGTTAATTGCTGTATCGGGTGGTGTTGACAGCAGCATGTGTGCAGTGTTAACGCACCGCGCCATCGGAGACAACCTAATTTGCATAATGCTGGATGACGCCTTTATGAGAGAAGGCGAACCAGAAAGAGTATCGCAACTTCTTTCTCAATCGCCTTTAAACCTGCCCATGTGTGTGCTCAATGTTCAAGACCGCTTTCTCCATGCAATGAAGGGGTTGCGCGATGCTGAGGAGAAAAGAAAAACCTTCCGCGAAACTTTCTACAAAGTCTTAAGTGAAAGGGCAAAGAAAGAAGAATGCAACATACTTGTGCAAGGTACAATAGCCGCCGATATTAAAGAAACCACTGAAGGAATCAAAACACAACACAATGTGCTAGAACAGATGGGAATTGACCCATTAAAGCGATTTGGTTTCAAAGTTGTCGAGCCCTTGGCTTCGCTTTACAAGGAACAAGTGCGAATGGTTGCGCGTTATCTCGGCATACCAAAAGAAATTTCTGAACGGCAACCTTTTCCAGGCCCTGGTTTGTCTGTAAGAGTTGTTGGAGAAATAAGGCCCGATAAGCTTGAAACTTTAAAGAAAGCAACAGCGATTGCCGAGGAACAACTGGCGAAGCATAGCCCCAGCCAATATTTTGCAGTTATTGTTGACAATGTTGAAACCCCCCAGCATCTTAGTCGAAGACACGTGCAGGAAACTGTGGCGCGTTTTTTGAATGTGCCGGCGAGGAATGTTTCAGTAAGAGTTTTTTTTGACAAAGCAACAGGTATGAAGTTAAGACGGCGAATTTATGGAGATATAGCTTGCATAAAAGTTCAAACAGCAAACGGAAAGGTTCACCGTTCATCAATGGAAACGTTAAAGTCGCTCCAAGCCAGAATTGTGATGGAAAACCCATCTTACACTCGCGTGTTTTATATGATAAGCGAAAGAGGAGAAAAGCAACCATACACTATAGCCATAAGAGCCATAAAAACATCCGATTTCTTAACCGCAGAAGCAAGCAACATCCCATGGACCACATTAAGCGAAACTGCAGAAAAAATCCTCGAAACATGCCCAAACGTGGCAGAAGTATGCTACGATGTGACACCGAAACCGCCTGCAACAGTTGAAATGGAATAACCGCAAATAGCGTCTTTAAGGAAACCTATAAACCATTGCTTTGAGTGTATAATCTGTTTGGAGCAAAGAAAAAAATGGTACGTGTGAGAGTGCAACGTATAGAGTCAATACGTGATCCTGAAGGAAACCTGGGCAAGCGAATAGAACTTGTTGAAGAGCGTCCGATGCCGAGATTTGCCATTAGACCAGCGACCGAAGAGGGGAGAATGGTGCAGGATGTTGTTCAAGCTTTGCAACAGCAACTTCCAGTAGTTAATCCACGTGGTGGCATAGCTTTCCCAAAGATAATATTATTCCTTACAGAACAAGAATATGATGAATTGGGTATAACTTTTGATGTAAACCAAGTCTATCAAATAGAACTAAAGAACAACACAATAAAATTCAGTAAAACATAAAACATTTTCTAAGCCGAAACACAAATCTCTTCTCTGATGCCTTGTAAATCAGAGTATTCCGGATGAAAAGAAAGAACAAACATCATATTTCTTATAGCCTTGTAAATATCATCCTCTCCCCAGTTTTTCCCCCAATCACAATAAACTGGAACCTCTTCTCCGTTATCGTTTCGATAATAAACATAGACAGAAAGAATTTTCTTCGTAGTTGCAACCTCGATTCCTAAACTTAGTGTCCTCGCAATCTTGGTCACGGCAGAACCTACTATTTTTAGGCGGTTGCCATGATTTGAAAAACGCGACGTGTAGATTAGAAACTTACCATTAGCTGCATACATTAGGCTTCACCAAAAATTTGCTTAGTCTTTCGGGTTTTTAAAAGCCTCGAAGCAACAACAATAAATAGAGTGGAGAGAGTTGAGTGAAACTATTTTTAGGAAAATTTCATTTTTAACCAGAAACACATAATAAATGAGAACTTTGTCAGAGGTGAAGAACAAGTGCAAGTTCTAGTGCATGTTTTCATAAGTGGCAGGGTGCAAGGCGTCTTTTTTCGAGACGAAATTCGTAAAATGGCAACTAGGTTGAATGTCAAGGGCTGGGTGCGAAATACCTTTGATGAAAAAGTTGAGGCAGTTTTTGAAGGTGAAAAAGAAGCCGTAGAGAAGTTAATAGAATTCTGTAGGAAAGGACCGCCTTATGCGCGAGTGTCAAAAGTCGATGTCTCGTGGGAAAAATTTGTCGGCGAATTCCACGACTTCAGAATTCGCTATTAAACGGCATTATTGGTTACTGGAATTGTTTTGGAACGCGGAAGTGCGAATCTTTTCCTGCGCTTATGTATTCGCCGCCTGCTCCTCGTATGATTGAGGCGATTTTTGCAAAGTTTTCTGAACCTAAATATTGGCGTGGTTTTATTATTATGTGGTTTCCCTTTTCGTTGAATGTTAAAAGGTCTTCAAGTTCTTGTGGAAACATCATCTTGACATCCTGAATACTGCGTTGTTTAACTGCTGGTGCTGGCGAAGGTGCTTGCTGAGGTACAGGCGTTGGTGCTGGTTGTGGCGTGGGGACTGAAGGTGCTGGCTTCGCAGGAGGCGGCGTTACGCCAATGGAACGTAAGGATTTGGAGATGTCTTGAAGGTCAGCAACGACTCCTTTCAAAATAACTAGTAACTCGTCAAGCCTGCGTAGGAGTTCTTCAACTTTCGGTTTTTCATTCATAACAAAACCTCTAATGCTACATATTCGGTTTTCCCTTTATTTTATTCTTTTCATCGCAATACAAAATAGCTTCTTTTTAGTATAAATGTTTCAAAATAACCGGGGTTTCCTTGTGCTCGAGGTTGACGGAAGCATAAAAAGCGGAAGCGGCACGATTCTAAGATTGGCTGTTGCAGTGGCAAGCATCCTAAACGAGCCACTTCACATCTACAATATACGAGAAAAACGACGCTCTTCGGGACTTCGACCTCAACATCTTGAAGCTGTACTGACCGCAGCAAAACTTTGCAACGCAGAAGTAGAAGGTGCGGCTGTTGGTTCACGAGAATTATGGTTTCGACCGCGCAGAATTATCGGCGGTCAAATTGAAGCACAAATCGGTACGGCGGGTAGCATCCCTATGCTCATATTGACAATTCTGCCAATCTGTGTATATGCAGAGAAGCCTGTGAAGGTTCATGTAACAAAGGGCGGTACTGATGTTTCGCATTCGCCGACTATTAACTATCTGCGTTATGTGTTGTTACCAGTGCTGGAAAAAACGGGGTTAAACGCCAACATCACGATTGTCAAGTACGGCTACTATCCAAAAGGAATGGGTGAAGTTTATCTCGAGGTTCAGCCTTGCAGAAGATTAAATCCGTTGCGATTGGAAGAATTTGGAAACGTGAAGACAGTTGCAGGGCTTTCAGTCTGCACTTTTTTAGCAGACAAAAATGTTGCAGCGCGGCAAGCAAAGGCAGCGAATGACATTTTGAGAATGCACGGGCACGAGGCGAAGATTCAGGTTATTAATGACCAGTCTAATCCGTTGCAGAAAGGCAGTTCTTTGGTTTTGTGGGCTATAACCGATACAGGAGTTATCTTGGGCGGCGACGCCATCGGAGAGCTTGGAAAACCAAGTGAAATTGTTGGTAGAGAAGCGGCTGAGAATTTGGCTTTAGAAATTGACGCCAAAGCTACAGCAGATGTGCATTTGGCTGATTTGCTTGTGCCTTACATGGCTTTATCTAAAGATGAATCAGTTTTCTTCACCCGTTTCATGACGCCACATTTAGACACGAATATTTGGTTGGTCCAAGAACTTTTAGACGTAAATTTTAGTGTGACTGTTTCGGGTTATCTTTACAAAGTTCGAAAAGAAGTCAGTTGACAGGAAGTTTAGTGATTGATTAAAGCGAAGGTTAGGGGCATTTACTCTACAGCTCTAACAAAACTTCTTTTGGATAACGGTTTTGAGATTGTTGAACCTTCTGTCGCTAGTAAGAAGAGATTTAACCTCAATGATAATGACGCTGTCCCAGAGTTAACTATTGAAGACCGCTACGACCGCCACGGCATCCGCACGCTTGGAAATCGAGAAGCGACAGACAAGTTCAAGGATATTTTGCACGTTAACCTTGACGACGTAATAGTGAGGAAGTGGCTAATCAGCGTGGACGGAATCTACAAAGGCATACTACGAGGAGTCGACATTCCCACACGTTCAGTCTTGATTGACATTGGCGAGGCAGTTGGCAGAGTGCCAGAAAAAGAAAAGTCAAAGATAACGTCCAAAGAAGTTATTGTGCAAGTTAAACGACGAAGAATCGGAGTCAAAGAACCCTCGCTTTCCACTACTATTGAGATTCCGGGCAAATATGCCATCTTGATACCGAAAGGCAAAGTTGGCGTCAGTTTAAAGATTCAGGACCCTGAAGTTAGAGCCCGACTATACGAATTGGGAAAAGAACTTTCCCCACCGAATTGGAGCATAATTTGGCGCACAGCGGCGGCAACTCAGCCCGAGGGAAAACTGAAGGAAGAAGTGAAAAGGCTAATGACAGAAATGGAGATTGTTTGGCAGAAAGCAGAACAAGCCGAGGCGCCGGCCATGCTTTGGGAGGGTTCATACGTTATGGACACGGAGCTACCCGCCTTATCTAAGAAGAGGCTTGATGAAATACGTGCCAAGGTGGCCCCGACTTTGACGAGGCACCATTACTATAAAACGTGTGGAGGACGCGTTGCAACGGCTTTGGAAATGGCAGAGACTTTGTTAGAACAAGGAAAATCTTGCGAAGAGGTTGAAGCAGTTTTCAAACAACAGATTGAAGCGGAGTATCCCTTTGCTGGCGCTATCATTGGTATAGAACATGTGAAAGTGTGGGGATTGGTTTTCTATCTTGGAAAAGCCACCATAGAATCTTTGGATGATTTGAGCATTTGTCTGCGCAGAGTCTTTGCCAAAGATGGAGTTTATGATGGTTTAGAGGTTTGTAAAGAAGCTGGTGACGTTGCGGTAACGGAAGCGAAACTGGACGAATGGTATTTCCAGACAAAATACTACTCTAGAGATGGAAAATATAAAGGGAGTTACGTTAATTTAAACACGCCTCTAGAATTGTATCCATATTGCATTAGGTATGTGGACTTGGAAGTGGACATTTGCATGTTACCCGATGGTACAATAAAGATTGTGGATGAAGAGAAACTGGAAAAAGCAGTAAACGAAGGATATGTTTCAGAAACATTGGCGAAAATCGTTCAGCACAAGATGCGAGAAGTCAAAAGTTGCTTGATGAACGGTAAAGGTTTATAAGTCTCTGTAGTGTGGCATAATTTTCGGGGACGAAGGACAATGAGTATTTGGAAGTTAAGGGCGTCCATAATCGGCACCTTAGCAATAATTATAGGCCTTTCCACGTTATTCTTCACTATCATTTTACACCTTCTTAACGCCTTAAACCTTACAACCGTGGTCCTCTTCGTCGTCATCTTTAACTTCATCCAATGGTTAATCGCACCCTACCTCATCAACGCCATCTACAGAGCAAAAGAAGTCAAACCCAGCGAGAACCCAAAACTATACACTATGGTGGAAAACCTCAGCAGAAAAAGCGGCATAAAAATGCCACGAGTAATGATAGCTAACATGCCAATACCAAACGCCTTCGCCTACGGTTCGCCAATCGCAGGCAAAAGAGTCGCAGTCACAACAGAACTTTTGAACACACTAGATGACGAAGAGGTTGAAGCAGTAATCGGCCACGAACTCGGCCACCTGAAGCACCACGACGTGCAGGTCATGATGTTTATCTCCATTCTGCCAGCGATATTCTACTACATCGGCTACAGCATGTTACTTTCTTCAATGTACCGTAGAAGCAGCCAAGACGAAGGAGGCGGAGCAGCCGTCATAGGTATCGCTGCCCTAGCACTTTACTGGATACTCACGCTTTTCACGCTTTACCTAAGCCGCGTAAGAGAATATTACGCTGATCGCCACAGTGCGTCTATAATAGACGAAGGTCCACGTAAACTCAGAGAAGGCTTAGCAAAAATAGTAACTGCTGCAGAAAAAAAACGCCACTCGTCAATGATGAAGAAAAGTAGCAACTTGAATTCGTTCAAAGCGTTATTCATCTCTGATCCTGACACTTCTTCTGCAGACGTTAGACAACTTGCATATCTACAAGACAGCAAACTCGTCGAAAGAATAATGGAAAGAAAAATAACAACTTTTGACAGGATACAGGAAGCACTATCAACACATCCTAACATTGTCAAACGGTTAAAAGCGCTAAAAGAACTTGAAAAAGAATCAACCACTTAAACGCTACACCATTTTATCCATGATACTTTCCGCAGCCTCCACGAATCCACCATCATGAACCAGAGCCTTCAAAGTCTCAATATCTCTGCTTAAAACTCTGTCCTCCTTCAAAACAGGTACATGTCTCCGCAAAAAGTTGTAAGCGGCTTTCGTCCCCTTTCCTAGCTTTTCTGGCCCGCGAAAATCAATCGCTTGTGCTGCGCAAAGCAATTCAATAGCCACGATGTACTCTACATTTCCGAGTATTTCTCTAGCCTTTCTTGCAGCAATTGGTCCCATGCTAACAAAGTCTTCAAAGTTTGCCGAAGTTGGAATTGAATCCACGCTGGCTGGATGCGCTAATGTCTTATTTTCTGAAGCCAACGCAGCAGCAACATACTGAGCATACATTAAACCATTATGCAAACCCTTCTTCACATCCTTATGCACAAGAAACTGGGGTAGCCCTCTGTTAAGATTCTCATCAATAAGCCTAGCTGTTCTTCGCTCCGAAATGTTGCCCACCACAGTCAACGCTGTAGCCAAAAAATCCATAGCCACCGCAATAGGTTGCCCATGAAAATTTCCGCCAGAAAGACAAGCATTGTCTTCCGCAAAGATAAGCGGGTTATCCGTTGCAGAGTTAATTTCAATCGCTATAACTCTTTTCACATAAGTAAGCGCATCGCGTGCTGCACCCAGAACTTGCGGAGTACAACGCAAACAGTATGGATCTTGAGGATGCAATCCCTCTTTCACGGCTTCTTCACCAGAAAAAATCAAACAGCTGCCAGCAGTAAGTAAACGAACGTTTTGTGCGCTTGCGATTTGACCTGAATGAGGTCGCGCTTCGTGGATTCTCTCGTCAAAGGCATCAGATATTCCATTAAAAGCTTCAAGAGAGAGAGCTGTTGCAATTTCCGTGGTTTTGAGTAAAAATTCTGCGTCAAATACTGCTAACGCTGCGAGGGCGGCCATCATTTGAGTGCCATTGTTTAACGCCACGCCTTCTTTAAAATCGAGTTGGACAGGCTGAATCCCAGCTTTCTTAAGCGCTTCTTTTCCACTCATTTTTTTATCTTTGTATTCTGCTTCGCCCTCGCCAATCATAACCAACGTCATATGCGATAAGGGCCCCAAGTCTCCGCTTGCGCCTACGGAACCTTTCTCGGGAATAATAGGATGCACGCCTTTGTTCAGCATGCGAACGAGCGTTTCTAAAGTTTCTAATTTAATGCCAGAATTCCCCTTAGCCAAAGTATTGACACGTAACAACATCAATGCACGTACAACATCTTTCTCAAGCGGCTTTCCGACACACGCGGAATGACTTCGAATCAAGTTAACCTGCAATTCTTTAACATCTTTTGCTGAAATGACTACATTGCCTAACGCTCCAAAGCCCGTCGTAACGCCGTAAAGGATTTTCTTATCTTTCACAAATTGTTCCAAAGTTTTTCTGCTTTGGCGGATTTTTTCCTTTGCCTTTTCAGAAAGCACCACCTTAACATTGCCGCGGGCAACTGCAATCACATCCTCAATGGTAAGGCTTTTTCCGTCTATCTGTAGTTTCTTCAAACTTCCGCTTCCTTTGAAAATGATGTTAATTAACGATTCATTTGATAAGACTTTTATTAATTATCCTCGAAAGAAAAAACTCTTTCATAAAATCTGCACGAGTCTCCATTCCTTGTAGTCCGTAACCACACGTATGTAGCCTTGCAACATTTTATCTACTTCAGTGTCGCCGGTATCTACCCTTAATACTCCGCCGTCTATGCCCTGCAACTTGCTTCTAGTAGCGCCTACTATGATTCTTTCTTTGCCGATTTGTTTGATGATTTGTGGGCTTATCTGTTGATTTCCCCGACCGAGCAGAATGCCTTGCCTCCCAATCGGAGACAGAATAATCCATGTATGTTGCCAATCCTTGATCTCACTTATTAATTTCGCTTCGTTTGCGTCTTTAACAAGTCTACCTTTGCAATACAAGTCGACGCCAAGCAAAGTTTTCTCCACACTAAGCAAATCGGCGACACATTTCACTGTGGTGCCAGGACCTAGAATGTACGTGTCGTTTGCATTCATGTTCTCAACTATAAAACGTGCTATTGCTAACTGGTTTTCATGCTCGTTCAAAGTTTCAGGCGAAACTTGTTTGCTTCCTTGAATTCGCGCTGGAAGGAAGGGTCCATTTAGGAGACCGTAAAGGCGCACATTGAATCTGTCATCTCTTATGGCGGTCTCCTCAGCGTCCATGATCTCAAACTCTGTGAGTTCTGCTTGGTTCCCCGCAAACGCTTCCACAATAATTGCGGCATCAGATGGATTTACTGCAAAAATGCCGCTATACATCTTAACGCCAGAAGGAACACCTAAAATTGGCACGTTGACTTGAGCATTTCGCAAAGCATCTAAAATATCTCTCGCAGTGCCGTCCCCGCCTACAAAAACAATAAGGTTGACTCTTCTTTTCGCCATAAGCCTAACAGCGTTTTTGGTATCCTCAGCATTGGTCTCCATTTCTAACGTCATTGGCAAAATTTCTGCAGAAAAACTGGCGGTTTTAACCTCTTTTTCACCCATCGGATGTGGACAAGTTATGATTTTTAATTTTTCTCTGAATTCGAGAGTTTTTAGTTTGTTTAGGAACTCTTTGGCTCTCACTGGGGCTACTGGTTTCGCGCCCATTTTCATTGCATCTTCTGCGACATTATCTGTGCCTTTTAGTCCAACTTTTCCGCCCATACCTGCAATTGGGTTAACGAGGAAACCGAGCTTCAAGTCTTTCGCACCATATGCTTATTTTGCTATTCGAGCCAGTATCTTATATTTTAGGGTAAATCTTAATATCACGTGTAACTTTTTCTTTTCATTCTAAATGTTTCGAAGGCTAAATTCATGTATGCCATAGTAAAGAAAAAACGTGCACCAGGCGCAGAAGCCGCAACTGTGGAAGAGCCAAAAATTGGCAAAGACGAAGTTTTGGTCAAAATGAAAGCTGCCTCAATTTGCGGCACTGATGTGCACATTTGGCAATGGAACCAGTGGGCACGTGAAAGAATAAAGAAAATTCCACTAATTTTTGGTCACGAATTTGCCGGGGAGGTTGTGGAAGTTGGCAGTAATGTTTCTTCGGTTCAGGTAGGCGATTTTGTTTCGGCAGAGACCCACATTGTAGACGGCACATGTTACCAATGTCGTACAGACCGCATGCACGTTTGTCAACACCTAGAAATCCTAGGCGTAGATAGAGACGGAGTTTTCGCCGAATACGTTGCATTGCCGGAAAGAAACGCGTGGAAGAACGATCCAAAACTTGACCCAGTAATTGCGTCAGTTCAAGAACCGCTTGGAAATGCTATGCAAATAGTTTTACCTAAAGATCATGTAGAAGACATCGCGGGAAAAACTGTCGCGGTTCTTGGTTGTGGACCAATTGGACTTATGGCGATTGCGGTTGTAAAGACTCTTGGAGCTGCAAAGATTTTCGCGACAGGTGGAGGTTTGAATAAGACGCGGATGGATTTAGCGAAAAAATTGGGTGCAGACATGGTTCTAAGCGCAAAAGAAGAAGGTGAAAACTTGGTCAACATAATTAGAGATGCAACAGACTGTAACGGTGTTGATGTTGTTTTAGAAATGTCTGGCAGCCCAAGCGCGTTAAAACAAGCATTCGAGCTTCTCACTCCTGGCGGCAGAGTTTCCCTCTTTGGGCTTTTTGACGAACCCATTAAATTTGATTTTAACAACGCGATGATTTTCAAAGCCGCAACAATCTATGGAATTTCAGGTAGACGAATGTTTCAAACATGGTATCAAGTCAAAGGCTTATTGTCCAGACCGGAATTTAGAGAGAAAATAAAAGCAATTATCACACATAAAGTGCCGATACGAGACATAGCGAAAGGCATGGAGCTTATAGAAACAAAGCAGGCAGCAAAAATTGCGCTAGAACCAAAATGGTAGATTTGTCAAACTAAAGCTAAAATTTCTCTTAAATCATGTATTTTCTCGACATCTTCGTTGATTTTGTGTTCTCTGTCGATTAAGAGGGCTTTTAATCCTGCTTGTTTAGCGCCTTCATAATCATATTCAACCGTGTCGCCGACAAAAAGCGCCTCGGTAGGAGTCACATTTAACACGTCAAGTGCACGGTGAAAGATTTCCTTTTCAGGCTTCATTCTGCCAAAAGTGTCAACAGTGACAACTATATCGAAAAAGTTTGGATTTAGCTCTATTTTTGCCATTATTTTATCGATATCTGTTTGTAGTCCGTTGGTTATAATTCCCATTTTGAGCCCTCTCTGCTTAAGTTGGTTAAGCGTTTCTTTCACATCAGAATGAACTACAACATTCGAATAGTCCCACCATTGCTCTGAAATGATTTTCGCCAAATCGTCTCTACCGAATATGCCTAGTTTTTCCAAGAAAATTGTGTTTCGTTTTACCCAATAATCGTCAAACATGGTTTTCATATATTCAAAGCCTAAAAGTTTACCCGCCTTCTCATGTGCTATGGTAATTTCTTCTTGAGTGCGATGAATTCCATACGCTTTGAGTATCTTTTGAAGAGTTTCGACTATGTTGGATGTTTTAACGAGTGTATCGCCCAAATCGAAGAGAACTGCTTTCAACACAATCGCCTTCAACTATAAACGCCTAAGCCATTCAAAAATGTTCTTGTCAGATGCAAAAGAAAGAGTTAAGAGAATGAAATAGCCAAAAAAGAAGCGAGGTATAACGAAAATGCGGAATCCTACAACTTTCCTACAAGAAGAATACGACGAATTGGTAAGAAATGAACTTGACTGGAAACTTCGAGTTTTGCAAGGTCCAAGCACACCGTGGTGCACTGTTGAAGGGAAAAAAGTTCTGATGTTCTGTTCAAACAATTACTTAGGTTTGAGCAACCATCCAAAATTGAAAGAAGCAGCCTTAAAAGCCGTCCAAACCCATGGCGCAGGCTCTGGTTCAGTCCGACCTATCGCAGGAAACATGGACTTGCACATTGAACTTGAAAAAAGACTAGCAAAATTCAAGCATGCTGAGGCTTCGCTTGTTTATCAAACAGGCTTCGCGGCTAATTCTGGCTTAATCCCCCAACTGGCAGATAGAGGCGACTTGATGGTCAGCGACGAGCTTAATCACGGCAGCATAATTGACGGCGTTAGATTGTCTCATGCAGAAAGAGCAGTTTACAAACACACAGACATGGAAGACTTGCAACGTGTTTTGGAAGAAGCGGAAAAACATCAGCCGCCATACAGACGAATATTAATAATGACTGACGGGGTCTTTTCAATGGATGGAGATATAGCGCCTTTAGACCGAATAGCAAAACTAGGCGCAGAACATGGTGCTATGGTTTTCGTGGACGATGCTCACGGAGAAGGCGTACTAGGCGAGGGCGGAAGAGGCATAGTTTCGCACTTTAAGCTTGAGCGCGACAAGGTGCATGTTGAAATGGGCACATTCTCCAAAGCTTTCGGCGTGGTAGGCGGTCACGTTTCAGGTTCTAAAAATTTGGTTAATTTTGCCTACAATAAGTCACGTACATGGCTCCTCAGCGGCTCTCATCCACCAGCAGTTGCAGCAGCATGCATAGCCGCCATTGACGTGTTAGAAAGCGAACCGCAACACGTGCGAACCTTGTGGGAACACACGCGATACTTTAAGAAAACCATGAAAGATTTAGGCTTCGACATTGGCAACAGTCAAACGCCCATCACACCCGTTATAGTTGGTGAAAGCGGCGTCGCGAAAAAGTTGAGCACACGGCTTTTTGAAGAAGGCGTATTCGCCCTACCCATTGTGTATCCTATGGTTGCAAGGGATAAGGCAAGAATAAGAACTATAATGAACGCCGCCTTGACACGTGAAGACTTAGACTTTGCCATCGGCGCCTTTGAAAAAATCGGAAAAGAACTGCACATAATCTAACCTCCCTTTCTTCACTTTTTAGATGCCTAGTTTTCTGCATCTGGGTTTAGTGAAGGATTATATGGATGTTAAAATAGCCAAGAAACTGCTCCGTGAAAAAATCTGGACCGAAATGACAGAAAAGAAGGTAGCTACGTTTCCTCTTCCATGTTTTGGCAGGGTCCCGAATTTTGTGGGTTCGGAAAAAGCAGCAGATAAAGTTAGGTTATTGGATGAATGGAAAAGAGCAAAGGTAGTGTTTGCCAATCCAGATTCGCCTCAACGCAAGGTTAGAGAGAACGTATTGAAAGAAGGTAAATTGTTGGTTATGGCATCGCCGAGACTGAAGCATGACTTTATAATTATTGAACCATACAAGGTTGAAGGAAAAGAAAAACACGCGTCCACTATTCGTGGCGCCTTCAAATTTGGAAAAGAAACGACAGAGTTTCCAAAGCCCGATTTGATAATAACTTCTTGTGTTGCTGTTGACAATAAAGGTCACCGACTTGGAAAAGGACACGGTTATGGTGACACGGAAATAAGGGTGATAAAGGAAAAGTTTGGCGAAATCCCAGTTGTAACCACTGTGCATGATTTGCAGGTTGTTGAAGTTGTGCCTTTTGAAAGTCATGATGAAGGTGTAGATATAATTGTGACGCCTACGCAGATAGTTAGAGTTAAATCGTAAAACGTCCATTCCGATGGCAATAATGAGCGTGTGTATTTGCCGTTTTGGGAACTAATAGCGCAAGCGTCAAATTGGATGGAACAACTTGTGATTCAGTACAGCTATTTGGGAATCTTTTTAATAGCCTTCATCGGTGCGGTCTCCATATTTATACCAATCCCTTATACGGTTGTTATATTCACCCTTGGCAGTCTTTTCGACCCAGTTCTTCTGGCGCTAACTGCAGGCGCTGGCGCTGCTTTAGGCGAGTTTTCAGGTTATTTGCTCGGTATTTACGGAGCCAAAATTGTCAGTGAAGAAAGACGGCGAAAAATGGAGTTTATGGTTAAAGTCTTCAACACATGGGGACCAGTAGCGATTTTTCTTTTCGCTTTAACACCTTTGCCTGATGATTTGCTTTTTATTCCGTTGGGCATGATGCGGTATAGCGTTGTGAAAGCTTTTGTGTCTGCTTTAGCAGGCAAGATTACCATGAACTTTATACTCGCATACAGTGGTCAATTTGCGAAGGGCGTAATTTACGATATTGTAAAAACGGTTTTTGGAGGCGAAAGCGATATGATCGCGATTATGCTTACCGCAGTGCTTGGTGTTGTTTTATTAATTATAATACTTGTTGTCATGTTTAAACTGGACTGGGAAAAAATCTATTACAAATATGTGGAAAAAGAAGAGAAGAAAGCAAATGGAAGTAACCGATGATCCGATGGGATCTCTCGGTGCAATCTTTTTTTAACTTGTTTTATTGGTTGAGTATACACAAAAAACATATTAGCATTTTTTAATAATAATGAGTTTCATGAACTATAAGGAAAGGCAAGAAATTATTGCCAGCTCGCCTATTTCTTTTGCATACTTGAAGCGTTTCAACGTGGCTGCAGGTGTTTTACATTTGATACAAGGAATAGTCATGTTACTTCTGGGGCTTCTGCTGGAATGGTCAAGAAATGTATACACCTTTTATCTAAAACTAGACATAGTCAGCGCAGGACCGCCACCTATATTCGATGCGATGCCAAATCCTCAAATCCTATTCACCATCAGCAGTCTAGGAGCGATTCTAGCTTCTTTTCCTCTGATTTCTGCCATAGCACACTTTACAATTGCATATCTGAAGAACAAAAGTTACAATGAAAATTTGAAAAAAGGCATGAACCCCTATCGTTGGTATGAATACGCCTTCTCGAGCTCAATAATGATAGTCTTGATTGCATTATTGGTAGGTGTCTGGGATTTTTGGTCATTGGCTATGATTTTTGTTCTAAATGCAATGATGATAATGTGTGGATATCTAATGGAATTAGCAAATCAGAAGACTGAAAAAACCAGTTGGTCGCCATTCATCTTAGGATGCATTTCGGGTGGAACCCCGTGGGTTGTGCTCTTCGCTTATTTTATCGCTGCTGTTAGCTCTGTAGGCGTTAACCCTCCAACATTTGTGTACCTTATACTCTTCATCTACCTTATCTTATTCAACATCTTTGCTATTAATATGGTTCTCCAATACAAGGGCTTGGGGCGTTGGAAGGACTATCTTTATGGTGAACGAGTCTACATCATTTTCAGTTTTGTGGCAAAAACAATCTTAGCTTGGCTTGTGTTCGCCGGAGTATTTGCACCATTTTAAATAGCGCGACGCAAAAGTCTAAACAGTAGAATCTTCCGAAAAACATGAGTGAAAACTAGAAAATATGGAGCAAAATGAAAAACATGAGAGTGATAGCTGATTTGCACATTCACAGCCGGTACAGCAGAGCAACAAGCACAAAAATGAACATAAAAGAAATTGCTCGTTTTGCAAAAATTAAAGGATTAAATCTTGTTGGAACCGGAGATTTTTCGCATCCTCAATGGTTGAAAGAATTAACCGAAGATTTAGTAGAATTAGAGGACACAAACCTCTATAAAGCTTCGAGCGACCCAGAATCACCCATACGTTTCATGATTAGTAATGAAGTTAGCACAATATTCACCTTTGAAGAAAAAGCTAAAAAGATTCACCACGTTATTTTTACGCCAAGCCTAGAAATTTCTGCACAGATTAATGACCGGCTAGCGCAGTACGGCGATTTAAGCGTAGATGGGAGACCAATGCTAAACATGACTGCGCCACAACTTGTCGAAGAAATAATGCAAATCTCGCCCGACAACGAAGTTTTCCCAGCACACGCTTGGACGCCATGGTTCAGCCTCTTTGGAGCCTTCAGCGGATTCGACCATATAGAAGAATGCTACCAAGACATGACAAAACACATTCACGCATTAGAAACTGGCTTGTCAAGCGACCCGCCCATGAACTGGCGGCTAAGCGCGCTGGATAGAT